>ERZ1643246.380-NODE-380-length-58677-cov-83.279144_pt1 | contig 58677 bp, 51 predicted proteins | sample MGYA00579265_ERZ1643246 | MGnify/ENA primary metagenome ERZ1643246 (study PRJEB29033, sample SAMEA4952261) | chicken gut metagenome | biome: Broiler Chicken; feature: Gastrointestinal Tract; material: Caecum | place: Ireland | collected 2018 | study: Broiler... | reverse complement strand
TGGCTCTATATAGAAGTTACTTTAAAAAACTAGAACTTACTCTAAAAACTAACCTGAAATAATTCCTGGCTGTTTTTTCGCAGGATTAACCGGCGGCAGCCCGGGATTTTTTCTAAATACTTTCCTATTATAATATGCCCCACGGGGATTTTTGACCGCAGGGAGGGAAAAAAGTGGAAATGTTGCTGAAAAAACGGGCAGACTGTTCATGATTTATTTACAATTAATTGGTAAATAGCACTTGATTGTGAGGAGGAAGTATGCTAGTATGTAAAAAGATTAAAAAAAGTATTTCGGAAATGTTACAAAACGGCTTGCAAAAAGGTTTAGGAGTGTTATACATGAGAAATAAGAAATTCCTTACATTGGGTCTGGTGATTGCGCTGGGAAGTGCTCAGCTACTGACAGTAAGCGCGGCGCCTACGATAGATGAAGTACAGCAGCAGAAAGACAGCACCAGCGAGTCTTTGGATAAATTGACAGAGTCCATTAATGACCTTTCTGAACAGAAACAGCAGATTGAGTCAGAGATTGACAGCCTGGACGCCCAGCTGGTCACAACAATCGCTTCTGTAAATTCTCTGGATGCCCAGATCCAGGATCAGGAAACTGCTTTGGAGGAGACAAGCCAGAACCTGGCTCAGGCAGAGCAGGATAAGGCAAAGCAGTACGAGGCTATGAAGCAGCGGATGCAGTACATATATGAGAGAGGCGGAAGCGCCGGATGGGCTGCGATCCTGCTGGAGGATGGCGATATTACAAGCCTTTTGAACAGGGCTGAATATACTCAGCAGATGTATGATTATGACAGGGAATGCCTGGAACAGTATGCTCAGACCGTAGCTACTGTCAGCGATCTGCAGGAACAGCAGAAGACAGAGATGGCGGAACTGGAAGCCTCAAAGAACGAGCAGGAAGACCAGAAGGCTTATCTGGAAGAGATGCTGGAGGAAAAGAAGGCTACTTCTTCCGATTATGATGCGGAGATCGCCGTTGCCAATGAGAAGGCAACCGAGTATCAGGCGCTGATCGAAGAATACAACAGCCAGATTCAGAAGCTGGTAGAAGAGCAGCAGAAAGCTGCCGCAGAAGAGGCGGCCAGAGCACAGGCCGCTGCAGAGGAAGCCGCGAGAGCTCAGGCTGCCGCGGAAGAAGCTGCAAGACAGGAGGCCGCGAAGGAAGAGGAAGAGCAGCAGCAGCCTTCCTATACACCTCCCCAGAGCAACGGAGGTTCTCAGAATACACCGGCAGTAGACGATACACCTAGTTCCGGCAGCGGATCATCCGGCGGAACGGTATCAGGATCTGTAACCGGACAGGATATTGTGAATTACGCCCTGCAGTTTGTAGGAAACCCCTATGTATGGGGCGGAAACAGTCTGACAAACGGAACGGACTGCTCCGGATTTGTTCATCTGGTATATGCTCACTTTGGAATCAGCGTGGCAAGACAGTCTTCTGCGCTGAGAGGAAACGGATATGAAGTTTCCTACGCCGAGGCTCAGCCGGGAGATATCGTATGCTATGACGGACATGTGGCAATTTATATGGGCGGCGGTATGATCGTTCACGCGTCTACCCCGGAAACAGGAATTACCACCGGAAGCGTTACGTGCAAACCGATCATCACCATCAGACGGGTGATATAATTCATTACATATGTAAATAAAAGGGTTCGCCAAGATTTTGGCGGACCCTTTTTTGGCGGAGGCAGGTCCGGAATGTGCCTCGCGGCACCGCCGGAGATGCCTTCCGGGAACCCTTTTCAGCGAAAAGCCGGAAGGGTTCCTGGAAAAACGGGGTTCTGACCGGTCAGGAGAGAATGGTTTCCATTCCTACCTTCTGGGGCTTCAGGCCGCAGCTTTCGTAAAATTTCATGGCCGCTGTGTTGCAGCTCCACACATTCAGCGTAACATTGTAGCAGCCCTCTTTCTTTGCAAAATCCAGCACTGCCTTATACAGAGACCGTCCTACGCCCTTTCCCCGGCAGGCCTCATCAACGCAGAGATCGTCAATATAAAGGGTTTTAATATCTGTCAGGATATGGCTGGCCAGCTGCTGCTGAAAGATGCAGAAAGCGTAGCCCAGGACGGTGCCCTCCGGTTCCTCCGCCACAAAAATGGGACGGCTGTCATCGTGGATGATCTCCCGAAGTTCTTCATCCGTATATTTGCGGGTTCCGGCATGGAAAAGGTCCGGACGGCCCCGGTGATGTACCATTGCTACCTGAAGCAGCAGCCGGTGAATGGTTTCCATATCGCTTTCTTTTGCACGTCTGATATTCATTGTCTTTTCCTCCTCCAACTTTTCAAACACTGTATCTATGATAGCACAGGGCCAGTCCTCCGGTCATTCTTTTTTCTTTACATTTTTGTCAGCTTTTATCAAAAAAGAGAAAATCGTGAGTACCATGGCGGAAAAACGGGATTTTCGCGGGGGACCGGCTTGCGAAGGTATAGGGTACCGTTTATAATAGACAGCAGAGTGAATGGAAATTCCACAAGAGGACAGCAGGAAAGGGGGACAGCGGGATGGAAGTAAAAGATGTGCTGGAAAAGGTTAAAAACCAGGAAATGAGCGTTGGGGAGGCTCAGGAATATCTGAAGAGCCTGCCCTATGAAGATATGGGATTTGCCAAGCTGGATCATCACAGAAAGCTGCGCTCCGGATTCGGAGAGGTAATCTACTGCGCCGGAAAGACCAGGGATCAGGTGGCAAAGATCTTTCAGGCTATGGCGGAGAGGGAAACAGATGTGCTGGGAACCAGGGCTTCCCGGGAACAGTACGAGGCGGTAAAGGCACTGCTGCCGGATGTTCAGTACCATGAGATCGGACGGGTGCTCTGGGTAAGAAGAAGGAAGCTGGAAGCGGAGGGAATGGTGGCCGTCTGTACCGGAGGAACCTCTGATATGCCTGTAGCTGAGGAGGCGGCGCTGACAGCGGAATTTTTTGGAGCGAAGGTAGAGCGGATCTATGATGTGGGAGTGGCCGGCATCCACCGCCTGCTGGACCAGACAGAGAAACTCCGGAAAGCAAACTGTATCCTGGCAATTGCCGGAATGGAGGGGGCGCTGGCCACAGTGACTGCCGGTCTGGTGGACCGTCCGGTGATCGCGGTTCCCACCTCTGTGGGATACGGGGCCAGCTTCGGCGGACTGTCAGCGCTGCTGACCATGCTGAATTCCTGCGCGGAAGGACTGGCGGTGGTGAATATCGACAATGGATTCGGCGCCGGATATCTGGCAGCCCAGATCAACCGCCTGGCGCTGCGGGGCAGCACAGGCGAGAAACAATAAGCGACAGGCAGAAAGGGAATGTGTTTTATGGATTTAGAAGCTTATCTTGCGTATCTGAACAGCGGACAGACAGTAGTGGGAAATTCAGAAGTGCATCAGTTCATGCACAAGGTCAGCCAGGAGGCTCTCCGCATTACCGCGGAGATCAATGGCCGTTATCATGAACCGGCAGAGCTGCGGAAATTATTTTCGGAACTGATCGGGAAACCGGTAGATGAAAGTTTCAGCCTGTTCCCGCCCTTTTATACAGACTGCGGAAAAAATATCACCGTAGGGAAACAGGTGTTTATTAATTCCTGCTGTCAGTTCCAGGATCAGGGCGGCATTACTATCGGGGACGGGAGCCTGATCGGACATTCCGCGATCATCACGACTCTGAACCATGATTTTGATGAGAAAAACAGAAGCAGTATGCATCCGGCGCCTGTCGTGATCGGAAAAAATGTCTGGCTGGGAGCCAGAGTTACGGTGGTTCCGGGAGTCACCATCGGCGACGGCGCCATCATAGGGGCGGGCGCCGTGGTGACGAAGGATGTGCCGCCCGGAGCGGTTGCGGCAGGAGTGCCTGCCCGGGTGATACGGATGCTGAAAAAATAAAACAGGCTGCCGGCAGAGAGAAGATGTTTTGTTTTCTGCCGGCGGTCTGTTTGCGTGTCGATTGTTTTATCCGGAAAAATATGATAAGATAACTGTGTCTTTCTTTTATTCATACGGGGTTCTCCGTAATTATCCATTTCTAAAATTCAAAATAAAAAAGGAGTGATCGTTTGAGGAGTGAACTGTCTAAACGGCTGGATATGAGCCGGAAGATGGAACAGTATGATGAGCACTGCAAAAATATTCTGGCGGACAAGAGACTGTTGGCCTGGATCATGAACGGTACCATGAAAGAGTTTCATTCCATGCAGATTGATGATATACTACAATATATAGAAGGAAAGCCTGCTGTTTCTTCCATACCGGCAGACCCGGGAATGACAAATTTACCGGTTATCCGCGGATCCCGGACGGAGGAACGCATCCCGAATGAGGGTGTGGTATTTTTTGATATCTGTTTTCAGGCGGCTTTGCCGGCGCATCCGGAATCCGGGCTGATCATTGATCTGGAAGCGCAGAGAGAGATGCGGCCGGGATACAGTATTGTGACCAGAGGGATTTTTTATGGAGCGAGACTGCTCTCCGCGCAGATGGGAACAGAGTTCACTGCGCCGGATTATGATAAGATCAAAAAGGTCTTCTCCGTCTGGATTTGTTTTCATTCTCCGGAGTATATTGGAAATGCGGTCTGCAGATACCATCTGCAAAAGGAGGATCTTGTGCCGGGACTTCCGGATTTTCCGGAAGAATACGACAAATTGGAAGTGATTCTGATCTGTCTGCATCCGCGGAAGGAGAATCCCCTGAAGCTGACAGAACTTTTGAATTTGATTTTTAACAGCCGGCGGTCTTTTGAGGAAAAAGCAGAGATCCTGGGGAAAGAATTTGGCTTCCCTATGGAAACGGATTTTGGAAGGGAGTTTCAGAGTATGTGTAATGTAAGCGAATATATTTTGGAACAGGCGCTGGAAGAGGGGATGGAGCGCGGAATACAGCAGGGAATGGAGCGGGGATTGCAGCGGGGAATAGAACGCGGTGTGCAGCAGGGCAGATGGAGCCAGATGCAGGAAATTATCCGGAAAATGTTGGAGGAACATTTTCCGGATGAGCAGATCTTGAAAATCTGCGGGATTACCGCCGGCCAGCTGGAAGAGATAAAACGGGAGAGGCTTTAAGCCTCTCCAAAAAATAATTTTATGTCTTCCTCCGGACTTTGAATTCCCGCAATCCCGAAGTTTTTTGCCAGCATGCTGGCTGTATGAGGGGACAAAAAGGCCGGAGCAGAGCAGTAGCGTCTGCAGGGCCGGAAAAGGAGGAGAAGATGCAGCATATTACAGTGGTGCCCTACGATCCCGGCTGGGAAAAAGAATTTGAGAGAGAGGCGGAAGCTATCCGGGAAATTTTGGGGGAACAATGCCGGGGGATCTATCATATCGGCAGCACAGCGGTGCCGGGGCTGCGGGCAAAGCCGGTGATCGATCTGCTGGCTGTGGTGGAAGATCTGGAGGCAGCGGACCGGCAAAAGCCCCGGTTTGAGGCTCTGGGCTACGAATGTATGGGAGAGTTTGGAATCCCGGGAAGACGTTATTTCCGAAAGGGAGGAGATGAGCGTACTCATCAGATCCATATGTTCGCGGAGAGCAGCCGCCGGGACATCCAGCGGCATCTGGCAGTGCGGGATTATCTGCGCGCCCACCGGGAGGCGGCGGAGGAATACGGCAGACTGAAGGCCGGGCTGGCAAAAAAATTCCCTTATGATATAGAAGGTTACTGTGACGGCAAGGATGCTTTTATGAAACAGCTGGAGCAGAGGGCGCTTCTGTGGGGGCAGCTGCAGGAGATCAGCCGGGGGCTGGAATTTCACAGGCTGCGGGACTGCCCGGAGCTTTTGAAGCCTGCGTCCCGGTGGTTTGCGGAAAAATGGGAGATACCGGCGGAGATTTACCGGGAAAGTATGGAGAGAGGCCGGAGGAACAGAGAAGAGATTCCGCAGTGGTATGCAGTGACTGACACGGAGGGAAGGATCGTCGGAGGCGCCGGGCTGATCGACAATGATTTTCACAGCCGGAAAGATCTGACGCCCAATCTCTGCGCGCTCTACGTGGAGGAAGCATACCGAAACCGGGGACTGGCCGCGACAATCCTGGATGCCCTGCGGGCGGAAGCCGGAAGGATGGGATACGGGAAACTTTATCTGGTGACGGATCACAGGAACTTCTATGAAAAATGCGGCTGGAGGTTCCTGACGATGGCGAAGGACCAGGAAGCTCTGCCGATCCGGGTATACGAAGCGGAAACCGGAAACTGATCCGGATGCAGGGGAGAAAGATAAAAAAATTAGCACTCACCTCTTTACAGTGCTAACAATCTGTGTTATAGTATCGTTAGCACAAGAAAATCAGCTTTTTTAGATAGATACCAGGAGGTGTGAGTATGAATATCAGCAAGTTTACGCAGAAATCTCTGCAGGCTGTGCAGGACCTGGAAAAGACTGCCTATGAATTCGGCAATCAGGAGATCGAGCAGGAGCATCTGCTGTACAATCTCCTCCATCAGGACGACAGCCTGATCTTAAAGATGATAGAAAAAATGGAGATTCAGAAAGAACATTTTCTGAACCGGGTCAATGAGGCTTTGAATGCCCGGGTAAAGGTCCAGGGCGGCAGTCCCTATATCGGCCAGTACCTGAACAAGGCGCTGGTCAGCGCGGAGGATGAGGCGAAGGCTATGGGAGACGAGTACGTCTCCGTGGAGCATCTGTTCCTGGCCATGCTCCGCAATCCCAGCCCCGGCATGAAGCAGATCTTCAAGGAATACGGCATAACAAGGGAGCGCTTTCTCCAGGCGCTCAGCACGGTGCGGGGCAATCAGCGGGTAACTACGGATAATCCGGAGGCTACCTACGATACCCTGAATAAATACGGTCAGGATCTGGTGGAGAAGGCCAGAGACCAGAAGCTGGATCCGGTGATCGGCCGTGACGGGGAGATCCGCAATGTGATCCGTATCCTTTCACGTAAGACAAAAAATAATCCGGTGCTGATCGGAGAGCCCGGCGTGGGAAAGACCGCCGTGGTAGAAGGACTGGCCCAGAGGATCGTCCGGGGAGACGTGCCGGAAGGACTGAAGGATAAAACCATCTTTTCCCTGGATATGGGAGCCCTGGTGGCAGGAGCCAAGTACCGGGGCGAGTTTGAGGAGCGTCTGAAAGCAGTTCTGGAGGAGGTCAGAAAGAGCGAGGGAAAGATCATCCTCTTTATCGATGAACTGCATTTGATCGTGGGAGCGGGGAAAACCGATGGCGCCATGGATGCCGGCAATATGCTGAAGCCCATGCTGGCCAGAGGTGAACTGCACTGCATCGGCGCTACGACTCTGGATGAATACCGCCAGTATATCGAAAAGGACGCGGCCCTGGAGCGGAGGTTCCAGCCGGTGCTGGTGGATGAGCCCACAGTGGAGGATACCATCTCCATCCTGAGAGGACTGAAGGAACGGTATGAGGTTTACCACGGAGTAAAGATTACCGACGGCGCTCTGGTGGCGGCGGCTACTCTGTCCGACCGCTATATTTCCGACCGTTTTCTGCCGGACAAAGCCATCGACCTGGTGGATGAGGCCTGCGCGCTGATCAAGACGGAGATGGACACTATGCCGGCGGAGCTGGACGAGCAGAACCGGAAGATCATGCAGATGGAGATCGAAGTGGCCGCCCTGAAGAAGGAGACGGACAATCTGAGCCGGGAGCGTCTGGAAAACCTGCAGAAAGAACTGGCGGAACTGAAGGATCAGTTCAATGTGCAAAAAGCCCAGTGGGAAAATGAGAAATCTTCCCAGGAGAAACTGTCGGGCCTGCGGGAGCAGATCGAGGATCTGAACCGCCAGATCCAGAGCGCGCAGCAGAATTACGACCTGGAAAAGGCGGCGGAGCTGCAGTACGGAGAACTGCCAAGGCTTCAGCAGCAGCTGCAGCAGGAAGAAGAAAAACTGAAAAACCAGGATATGTCCCTGGTGCATGAGAGCGTCACAGAGGACGAGATCGCCAGAATTATTTCCCGCTGGACCGGTATTCCGGTGGCGAAACTGACAGAGGGAGAGAAGGCCAAGATCCTGCGGCTGGAGGATGAACTCCACAAGAGAGTGGTGGGCCAGGATGAGGCGGTGAGCAAAGTAGCCGACGCCATTATCCGTTCCAAGGCCGGGATCAAAGATCCCACCAAGCCCATTGGCTCCTTCCTCTTCCTGGGCCCCACCGGCGTAGGAAAGACGGAACTGGCCAAGACCCTGGCGGAGAAGCTCTTTGACGATGAGAACAATATGGTGCGGATCGATATGAGCGAGTACATGGAGAAATACTCCGTGTCCCGGCTGATCGGAGCGCCTCCGGGATATGTAGGATACGAGGAAGGCGGCCAGCTGACGGAGGCTGTCCGGAGAAAACCCTACTCGGTGGTGCTGTTTGATGAGATCGAGAAGGCTCACCCGGATGTGTTCAATGTGCTGCTGCAGGTGCTGGACGACGGGCGGATCACCGACTCCCAGGGCCGGACTGTGGATTTTAAGAATACGATCCTGATCATGACATCCAACATCGGTTCCCAGTATCTGCTGGAGGGAATCCAGGAAGACGGCACCATCAGCCAGCAGACCCAGGATCTGGTGCAGAATGACCTGCGGGCCCATTTCCGTCCGGAATTCCTGAACCGTCTGGATGAGATCATTCTCTTCAAGCCGCTGACCAAGGACAACATCGGCCACATTGTGGATCTGCTGCTGGCAGATCTGAACAAACGGCTGGCGGACCAGGAACTTTCCATTGAATTGTCGCCGGAAGCCAAGCAGTTTGTCATAGACGGCGGGTATGATCCGATCTACGGCGCCCGTCCCCTGAAGCGGTTTATGCAGAAAAATGTGGAAACCCTGTCAGCCCGGCTGATCTTAAGCGGAGCGGTCGATCAGGGAGACACGATCCTGCTGACCGTGCAGGATGGAAAACTGGCGGCGGTGGTGAAAGCAAAAGCGGAGGTAGAAGAATGATGCCTAAAGATCCCGCCATGCTGCTGAGTTACGTAAATACCCAGCTCCGGGACCATTACGGAAGCCTGGAAGAATTCTGCCGGGCCGAGGATGTTTCCCGGGAGGCGCTTTGTGAAACCTTAAAGGGAATTGATTACGAATATGATCCGAAGAAAAATCAGTTCCGATAAAAAATTTTTTGAAAGACAGCCGGGGAGGCCGGAAAAGATCCGGTTTTCCGGCTGCCTTTTTTGTGAAAGCAAATCTGAAAAACAAATTTACTTTTCCGGGTGATAAGATAAAACTATCAAAACAAAAGGGGAACAAAAAGAAAGGTGGTTCATAAATATGCAGAACAATCATAAAACTTTTAGCAGAGCAGGATATATAGCGGGTAACGCGGCCGCGGCAGGGATGATTTTTTTCGGAGGCCTTCTGCTGATTCTGCTGATGGATCCCAGGGCGCGCCTGGCCGGGCAGTTCTATTCGGGCGAATATACGATGAGTATTCTGATAGCGCTGGCTCTTATCATCGGAGGAATTCTTATCATCCGCCGCAACTGCCGCAGAAAAAAAGAAGCAGATTTTGGAGGAAGCCAGACGGCCCGCAGTTCCCGGGACACCGGCGCTCCCGGTCAGACCATTGTTTCCTGCCCCTCCTGCGGACAGAAGCTGCGGGTGCCTGCGGGAAAGGGACAGATTGAGATCACCTGTCCCAGATGCCGGAAAAAATTCCGGAATTTTACCTGAAGGGTTTTCGGTATAAAGAAAAAGCCTGCCGCGCAGCAGGCTTTTTCATCCGGATTTTCAGCGGATAAAATGAGTCATGATCACGGGCTCATATTCCGGCGGACACACGCCTGCCGCCCTGCCGGCCTCCATGTTTTTCATCATCCAGGCCATATTTTCCCCCAGAGTCCGCATGGTCTGCAGCCCTTCCAGATCCTGGCGCACATCCTCCGGCGTAAAGCCGTGGACCTGATTCCAGTACTGGGAACCTACCAGAAACATGTTGTTCATGGCAAAATACTGATTCAGCCGCTGAAAGGCGGAAGTAGCGCCGCCCCTGCGGCAGGACACCACCGAGGCGGCCAGCTTTCCCGCCAGCCGGCTGCCTCCGGCAAAGCAGAGACGGTCCATAAAACAGCAGAGCTGACCGCTGGGCCCGCCGTAATAAACCGGTGATCCGGCTACAATGGCATCGTAGTCGTCCAGCCGGGCAATGGTCTCATTGACTGCGTCCTCGAAGACGCATTTGCCCGCTTTAGCGCAGAAGCCGCAGTCGGTGCAGCCTGCCAGGGGCTTTTTGCCGAGCTGCAGAAAATCTGATTCAATTCCGTGCTTTTTCAAAGTACCTTCAATTTCCGAGAGAGCGGTGAAGGTGCAGCCCTTTGCGTGGGGACTGCCGTTGATCAGCAATACTTTTTTCATAAGCGGTTCCTCCTGATTGATATAGTTCCATTATCCTCTATTCCGGGGCTTTTGTAAAGAAAGCCGGTTGCTTTTTCCCTGGGCAGCGCTTATAATTTTACCCAGCGGATTCGGTGAGAGAATCTTTAATTTCCAGGAGGAAAAAATGGAAGCATATCAGAGTTTTGCCCGGGTCTACGACCTGTTTATGGACAATGTGGATTATGACAGCTGGAGTGCTTTTTTGACCGGAAAGCTGAAAGAGCAGGGAATCCGGCAGGGGCTGGTCCTTGATCTGGGCTGCGGAACAGGGGAGATGACAGAGCGGCTGGCAGCCGCCGGGTATGATATGATCGGGGTGGACGGGTCTTTGGACATGCTGGAGGAGGCCCAGAGAAAAAAGCTGGCGTCCGGACATGACATCCTGTATCTGATGCAGGATATGCGGGAGTTTGAACTCTACGGCACAGTCCGGGCAGCAGTGAGCTGCTGCGACTCTCTGAATTATATCCTGGAGCCGGAAGAACTGCTGCAGGTATTCCGGCTGGTAAACAATTATCTGGATCCCGGAGGAATATTTCTCTTTGACTTCAGCACAGAGGAGAAATACCGGCAGATCGGGGAGCGGACTATTGCGGAAAACCGTGAAGAGGGAAGCTTTATCTGGGAAAACTATTATGAGCCGGAGGAGAAAATCAATCAGTATGATCTGACATTTTTTCTCCGGGAGGAGAAGGGCCTTTACCGGAAATATGAGGAAACCCATTTCCAGAGAGCCTATTCTCTGGAAGAAATCAAAAGGCTGCTGGCGGAGGCGGGAATGGAGTTCCTGCAGGCATTTGACAGCTATTCGGCCGGGGAGCCCCGGCCGGAGAGCCAGAGGATCCTGGCGGCAGCCCGGGAACGGGGAAAAAGAAAAGAGACGGAGTGAGAGAGATGAGCGAATACAGAGATTATGTTGTGAGAGCCACGGCGGCAGAGGGATATATCCGCGCTTTCGCGGCTACAACCAGAGATCTGACAGAGCGGGCCAGAGCCCTGCACAATACCAGCCCGGTGGTCACGGCAGCGCTGGGAAGACTTTTGACAGCCGGGGCCATGATGGGGCTGATGATGAAAGGGGATAAAGATATCCTCACCATTCAGATCAAGGGAGACGGTCCTCTGGGAGGGCTGACGGTGACGGCGGATTCCAAAGGCCGGGTCAAGGGCTACGCGGATCAGCCGGCAGTGCTGATCCCTGCCAACAGCCGGGGAAAGCTGGATGTAGGCGGAGCCATCGGAAAAGGATATCTGACCGTGATCAAGGATCTGGGACTGAAAGAACCTTACAGCGGCCGGGTGGAACTGCAGACCGGGGAGATCGGGGATGACCTGACCTATTATTTCGCGGCCAGCGAGCAGGTGCCCTCCTCGGTGGGCCTGGGGGTCTTAATGGAAAAAAATAATACGGTCAGGCAGGCCGGGGGCTTTATTCTGCAGCTGATGCCCGGCACCAGCGAGGAGATCATCGGAAAGCTGGAAGAAAAACTTCGGACCGTCACTTCTGTGACCGATATGCTGGAGGAGGGCTGCACGCCGGAGATGATTCTGGAACGCCTGCTGGGGGATCTGGAACTGGAGATCAATGACCGCGCGCCGGCAGAATTTTTCTGCAACTGCAGCCGGGACCGGGTGGCAAAAGCCCTGATCAGCATCGGGGAGAAAGAACTGACGAGCATGATCAAAGAGGGAAAGCCGGTAGAATTGGTCTGCCATTTCTGCAGCCGCAAATATCAGTTTTCCGTAGCAGAACTGGAAGAAATGCTGGCGGCGGCCAGGCGGTAAGGAGAAGATGGGATGAAACAGGGATTTGTAAAAGTGGCAGCCGCCACCCCCAGGATACTGGTGGCGGATTGTGTGGAAAACGCGAAGACGATTGTGGAGAGCATCCGGGAAATGCAGGAGAGAGGAGCAAAGATCATGGTGCTGCCGGAACTGGCGGTCACCGGCTATACCTGCAGCGATCTATTCTGGCAGGAGCGTCTCCTGCGGGAAGCGGGAAGGCAGCTGGACTGGATCGCGGATGAGACAAGAGGCGTGGACGCCCTGATCTTTGTGGGCCTCCCCATGGAGATTTTCGGGAAGCTGTACAACGTGGCAGCGGTGCTGAACCGGGGCAAACTGCTGGGACTGGTACCGAAAAAGCACATTCCCAGCTATCATGAATTTTACGAGGGCCGGCATTTTGTTCCGGGCGAGGAGCAGACTGTATGGATCGAGAGAAACGGAGAGAAAATCCCCTTTGGAATGAATCTTTTGTTTGCCTGCCGGCAGATGCCCCGCCTGATCGCGGCGGCAGAGATCTGCGAGGATCTGTGGGTGCCGAACCCTCCAAGTGTCAGCCATGCCCTGGCCGGAGCTACGGTTCTGGTAAATTTATCGGCCAGTGATGAAATGACAGGAAAGGATACCTACCGCAGAGATCTTGTCCGGGGCCAGTCGGCCCGGCTGGTAGCGGGATATATTTACGCGGATGCCGGAGAAGGAGAGTCTTCCACGGATCTGGTGTTCGGAGCCCAGAATATGATCGCGGAAAACGGAATGATGCTGGCGGAGGCGGAGCGCTTCCGGAACCAGACCGTCTGCTCGGAACTGGATATCGACCGGCTGATCAGCGAGAGAAGGCGCATGTCCACCTATCCGGCCCAGAGACCGGAGGGCTATGTGACTGTTCCCTTTGATCTGGTGGTGGGGACCACGGAACTGACCAGAGTTTTCCCGTCCAGGCCCTTTGTGCCCGCGGACCGGGGCGACAGGGAAAAGCGCTGCGATGAGATCCTGAACATGCAGGCCATGGGACTGAAAAAACGCCTGGATCATACCAGGAGCAAAAGCGCCGTCATCGGTATTTCCGGCGGCCTGGATTCTACCCTGGCCCTGCTGGTGACCGTCCGGGCCTTTGATCTGCTGGGGCTGCCGAGAAGCCAGATCACCGCAGTCACCATGCCCTGTTTCGGCACCACGGACCGGACGTATCAGAACGCCTGCCAGCTGACCAGATGTCTCGGAGCGTCGCTGAAAGAGGTGGACATTAAAGACGCTGTAACTCTTCATTTCCGGGATATCGGACAGGATCCGGAGAATCACGATGTAACTTATGAAAACAGCCAGGCCAGGGAGAGAACGCAGATCCTCATGGACATTGCGAATCAGACCGGCGGGCTGGTGATCGGCACCGGGGATCTTTCGGAGCTGGCTCTGGGGTGGGCTACCTACAATGGGGATCATATGTCTATGTACGCAGTAAACTGTTCTGTGCCCAAAACCCTGGTGCGGCATCTGGTGCGCTATTACGCGGATACCTGCGGAGACCGGAAGCTGTCGGAGATTCTGCTGGATGTGCTGGACACTCCGGTAAGCCCGGAACTGCTGCCTCCGGAGGACGGAAAGATTTCTCAGAAGACAGAAGAACTGGTGGGTCCCTATGAACTTCACGATTTCTTCCTGTACTATATGCTGCGGGCAGGGTATGAGCCCTTAAAGATCTACCGGATCGCCCGGCATGCCTTTGACGGGGAGTACGATGACGTTACCATCAGCAAATGGCTGAAGAGTTTTTACCGCAGATTTTTTGCCCAGCAGTTTAAGCGTTCCTGCCTGCCGGACGGTCCGAAGGTGGGATCGGTGGCTGTATCCCCCAGAGGGGATCTGCGGATGCCCAGCGACGGCTGCGCCAGGATCTGGCTGGATCAGCTGGAGGAGCTGTAAAGTCCCTGAGTTGCGAGAGACAAATCCGCGGCCCGGGAGGGGAAGGGATAGGAATCTGCATGCGAAAAAAAGCGCCGCGCAATCATCCGTTTCGGATGAGCATGCGGCGCTTGCCCTATTTGAGCATTTCTATATTTCCGTTTCGTCAAATCGCTGAAAAATCAATTTTCAGATCATCATATATGCCGGGTGTTACCGTGTCAGAAAAAGTATATTCATTGCCGGAATTGGACGTAAAGCTGTAAACCATAATACGCGATTTTTCCGGATCCACAATCCAATATTCTTTCACACCGGCAGTACGATATTTGAACAGTTTCATATAATAATCCATCCGGCGGCTGGAGGGTGAAACAATTTCAATAATCCAGTCAGGCGCACCATTACAGCCTTTCTCTGTGATTTTTTTCGGATCACATATTACGCTGATATCCGGCTCTACATAGTTTCGATCATCAGCCTCTGTATTTAGAAACACGGCAAAAGGTGCAGCGAATGTCTCGCATTTTCCGCCATGAGTTCTAATATAATTATAAATCTCTGCATGCAATGCCGCTGATATCCGTTGATGCGTGGTATTGGGCGGGGACATCATATACATATCCCCGTCAATCAGTTCTGCCCGATCACCTTCCGGCAATTGATAAATGTCTTTCGTCGTATGGATTTTTTTCTGCGCCAGAGCCATGCTATGCACCTTCTTTCTATTTCATGAATTGCCCCATAAATGGACATGAGTCATCTGACATTTGCTGCCTTTACATAAGAAAATTATATGTTTCCATATATGCATTGTCAAGATGTCGGCGCCGGGGGTAAATTGCGTATAGCCACCAGATATAGCTGCTTACAAAGGGGAACAAACTGTGACAGAGGAAATTTGGCTATCCTATCGAAGCATTATTTTATATCTTTCAGAGTATAACAGCCTCCCGGCTGTTGTAGAATAGAAGAGGATGGTGATATAATGAGACGGTCTGAAATAGTGAGCAGCCGTATGAAGCCATCGGTAAAAAGAAAAAGGCTTCTTTTCATTACGCGGAGTGCGGAACCGATAAAAAGCTTCACCTGAGAAAACGAGCGGCCAGGAGAGCGACATCCGCTTTCCTGCCCGCAGGTTCTTTTTATTCTTCCGCCCGGGCTTTGCCCAGGGCGTCTTTGATGGCGTCCAGCAGAAGCATGGAGGTATACTTATTGTCATCGGAATAGGTGATGTTTTCAGTGGACTGGGTGGTATAGATCTGCTGGGCGATCTCTTCCAGAGTAGGCTCCATCAGCGGGTACATGACCGTGGCAGTCTCGCTCAGGTTAACCAGCTCAATGGAGTTGATATGGTCTGCGTCCACGGTGACCTGGACATCGAAGGAATTTTCATTCAGCTCAATAGAGGAGGTGTAGACGCCGGGAACATAAACCGCTGTCTCGGCAGTGTCGGAGGCGGCGCCGGCATCGTCCTTATCCTTTTTGTGAAACATAGTAAACACCAGAATCAGCATAAATACTGCCAGTGCCAGAAAGACAGCGGTGTACACGACTTCTTTCATATGTAAGACGACGATCTTGGTTTTTGAACTCATAGGCGCTGGGACTCCTTTTCCTGTTTTCTATATATGATATTAGCGGGAGAAAGAATTTATGCAGAAAATTTTCGGAACAGGAGGCGGTCATGGCACTGCAGTTTATTCTGGGCCCAAGCGGCGCGGGAAAATCTCATTTTATCTACGAAAAAATCATCAAAGAATCCCTGGAATATCCTGATAAAAAATATCTGGTCATCGTGCCGGAGCAGTTTACGATGCAGACCCAGAAGGAGCTGGTGTCGCTGCATCCCAGGAAAGGGCTGCTGAATATCGATGTATTAAGTTTTAACCGCCTGGCCTACCGGGTATTTTCCGAGACCGGGGGAAATACTCTGCCGGTGCTGGAGGAGACCGGGAAAAGTCTGGTGCTTCAGAGGGTGATCCAGGAGCAGCAGAAAGAATTAAAGATTCTGGGGGGAACCCTCCGTCAGAGCGGAGCGGTCAGCCAGATGAAATCTCTGATCTCGGAATGTATGCAGTATTCCGTGACGCCGGAAGAATTAAAAGAGTGGGCGAAGGGAGGAGGCCTGCTGGGGCTGAAACTCCAGGACGTGAGCAGGATCTATCAGGGATTTACAGAATATCTTTCTAAAAAATATCTGACAGCGGAGGAACTGCCCCGGATGCTGTGCGGCGTGATCGGGCAGTCACGGCTGGTAAAGGGCAGCACGCTGGTGATGGACGGCTTTACAGGATTTACGCCGGCCCAATGCCAGGTGCTGGAACAGCTGTTCCGTCTCTGCGGGCAGGTGTATGTGACAGGAACGCTGGATCCGCGGGAAGACCTGTTCCGGAAGGACGGGCCTCACCGGCTTTTTCATATGGCCAGAAAAATGATCCGCAGACTGACGAAGACAGCGGCGGATGCCGGGGCAGAAGTGCTGGAACCCCGCTGGGTCCTGCCGGGAGAAAACAGCCGGTTTTCCGGCAGTCCGGCGCTGGCTTTTCTGGAACATCATCTGTTCCGCTACGGAAAAGAAGTCTGGGAAAGCAGGCAGCAGGAGATTTCCCTGAGTTCCGCGGAAACGCCGGCCATGGAAATGCAGTACGTGGCGGGAACGATCCGCCGGCTGATCCGGAAGGAAGGATGCCGCTTCCGGGATTTTGCCGTGGTGGCCGGTAGCCTGGCCGATTACGGAAAAGAAGCGCTGCGGGCCTTTTCCGGCTGCGGGATTCCCTGTTTTATAGATGAGAAGAAGCCGGCATTTGCCAATCCTTTTGTAGAATTTATCCGGGCAGCTCTGGACATGGCAGTACAGGGATATTCCTATGAGAGTGTTTTCCGTTATCTCAGGTGCGGATTCAGCGGGCTGGACCGGGAAGAAACAGACCGGATGGAGAATTATGTGCTGGCTTTAGGTATCCGCGGAAGAAAGCAGTATGAGGAGCGCTGGGTGCGCTGTTTCCGGGGGCAGAGGCCGGAGGAGACAGAGGAACTGAACCATCTCCGGCAGCGGTTCGCGGAGGAGACCGGGGAATTTGCCGCGGGCATGAGGGAGAGAAAGTCCACCGCGGCCAGAAAGACCAGGGTCCTCTATGATCTGATCGTAAAACTGGACATCCAGAAAAAACTGAAAATCCAGGAAGAGGCCTTTGCCCGCCGGGGAGAGGCGGCTCTGCAGAAGGAATACGCCCAGATCTACGGCATTGTGATGCGCTTTCTGGACAAGGTGGTGGAAGTGCTGGGGGATGAACCTTTAAGCCTCCGGGATTACCAGAAAATCCTGGAAGCCGGCCTCGGAGAGGTCCAGGTGGGGCTGATCCCGCCTTCCAGCGATCAGGTGCTGGTGGGAGATATTGAGCGGACAAGACTGAAAAATATCAAATATCTGTTTTTCGTGGGCCTCAATGAAGGGCTGGTGCCCAAACCGGTGTCCAAAGCGGGGATCCTTTCGGAAAATGACCGGGAAACACTGCAGGAGGCAGGAAGAGAGCTTTCTCCCACTGCCAGAGAAGAGATGTACAGGCAGAGATTCTATTTGTATCTGAGCCTGACAAAGCCTTCAAAGGGACTCTTTTTGTCTTTCTGCAAGGCGGACGCCGGAGGCCGGCCGCTGCTTCCCTCTTATCTGGCGGGAGTGATCCGGGGGCTTTTTCCGTCTCTTGAGATCCGGGATCTGGAGACGCAATGGAAGGAAGAAGAGCAGCTGGAGACACCTGCGGGGATCCAGGACCGTTTTCTGAAAGGGCTGCACCGGAAGCTGGAAGGGCGGGAAGACAGCGCCTTCGGCGCTCTGTACCAGTGGTATAGGAGAGATCCTGAGAGAAACAGGACCCTGTCGGGCCTGCTGGAGGCGGCCTTTTATGAAAATCATACCAGCGGCATCGGCAGAGCGGCAGCCAGGGAACTGTACGGAAAGGTCCTGGCCAATTCCGCCACCCGGCTGGAACTGTTTTCCTCCTGTCCCTGCGCCCATTTTCTGAGATACGGGCTGAAGCTTCAGGAGCGGGTCCGCTATGAATTCAGCCCTGCGGATATGGGGACGGTGATCCACGAGGCACTGGAGCGCTTTTCGCGGAAACTGGAAAAAGAGGGGCTGTCCTGGAGGACGCTTCCCGGCGACAAAAGAGAGGCGCTGGCCGATGAGGCTTTAGAGGAGATTACCGGAGACTACGGAAACACCATTCTTCACAGCAGCAGCCGCAGCGCCTGGCAGATCCAGAGGATCCGCAGGATTTTGCGGCGGACCGTGTGGGCTCTGCAGGAGCAGATCCGGAGGGGCAGCTTTGATCCGGAGGGGGCGGAACTTGCCTTTTCGGTGAATGAAGGGTCCGCGGCGGTGCAGGTGGCTTTATCGGAGGATGAAAGGCTGATTCTGAAGGGAAGGATCGACCGGCTGGATGTGTGCAGGGAGAAAGACCGGCTGTATCTGCGGATCATTGATTACAAGACCGGCAGCACCGCTATGGATCTGAATCTGCTGCTGGAAGGGCTGCAGCTGCAGCTGGCAGTGTATCTGAAGGCGGCGCTGGAACTGGAACAGAGAAAAAATCCGGGGATTCAGACGGAACCGGCAGGCTTTTATTACTATCGGGTCGGGGATCCGCTGATTCCGGGGCGTCCGGGGGAAAGCCAGGCGGAAAGAGATCTGGAAATACTGAAGGAATTAAAGCTGGACGGCCTGTCCCGATGGGAAAATGAGATCCTGGGACTGCTGGACGCGGAACTGGACGCCTCCGGAAAATCCCTGGTGATCCCGGTGTCATTCAAAAAAGACGGAGGTCTTTCCAAATATTCCCGGGCGGCAGGTATGGAAGACTTTTTGACGATACAGAAATATACAGAGAAAAAAATACAGGAGATCGGCAGAGCTATCCTGTCGGGGCGCACGGAAGCCCGCCCCTACCGGATGGAGAAGAAAACAGCCTGCGATTTTTGCCCTTACCGGGGCATCTGCGGATTCGACCAGCGGCTGCCGGGCTTTGAATACCGGAGGATCACAAAAAGAACCGAGGAAGAGATTCTGCGCAAAATGCGGGAGGAGGCGGACTGATGGGAACAAAATGGACAAAGGAACAGGAACAGGCGATCCGCCTTCGAGGCAGAAATATTCTGGTCAGCGCTGCCGCAGGATCCGGAAAAACGGCGGTGCTGGTGGAACGCATTCTGTCTCTTGTCATGGATCCGGAGCATCCGGTGGATATCGACCGGCTTCTGGTGGTAACATTTACCCAGGCGGCCGCCGGAGAGATGAAAGAGAGGATCGGACGGGAACTGGAAAAGCGCCTGCTGGAGGATCCGGACAATGAGCATCTGCAGCGGCAGAGCACGCTGCTTTACCATGCCAGGATCAGCACGATCCATGGCTTCTGCACGTATGTGATCCAGAATTATTTTCACCGCGCCAATCTGGATCCGGGATACCGGATCGCCGATGAGGGTGAACTGAAAATGCTGCGGTCGGAAGTGCTCCGGGAATTGCTGGAAGAAGAATATACAAAAGCCAGCCAGGACTTTCTGGAGTTTTCCGAGGCCTGCGCGCCGGGAAAACATGACGGCCGGATGGAGGACCTGATCCTGAAAACAGCGGAATTCGCGGAAAGCTATCCCTGGCCCAAGGCCTGGCTGGAAAGCTGTCTGCAGACGTATCAGATCCGTCAGGAAGAGGATCTGGGGAAGGCGCCTTTTATCCGTTTTCTGGAGGAGGACGCGGCCCGGAGCATCCGGGATCTGGCGGAAACAGCAAAGCAGAATCTGGAGGAAGCGCAGGAGCCGGAGGGGCCTGAAGAATACCTTCCGGCGCTGGAAGCGGACGCGAAGCTGCTGGAGAGCCTGGAAAAGAAACAGTCTTACAAAGAATACTATGAAGCTTTTCAAAAGCTGTCTTTTAAAAATCTGTCCGGAAAAAAGAATTCCGGCAGTGATCCGGAAATCAAGGAGAGAGTCAAAAACCGCAGAGACGGTCTGAAAGAGTCTCTGAAAGAAATCGGCGGGTATTTTTCGGAAAGTCCGCAGGAACTGCTGGAGGAACTGGAGGGCTGCCGGAATTTTGCCGGAGAACTGATCCGTCTGACCGAGGCCTATATGAAAAAATTCGGAGAGGAAAAACGTCGGAAAAATATTGCGGATTTTTCTGATCTGGAGCATTTTGCCCTGTCGATTCTGCTGGAGCGGAAAGACGGAACCGTAAAGAGGACCGAGGCGGCCCGGGAACTGGCGGAGCAGTTTGAAGAAGTCATGATAGATGAGTATCAGGACAGCAATTACATTCAGGAATACCTGCTGAGGGCAGTTTCAAGAGAGGACGGCGGGCAGTGCAACCGTTTTATGGTAGGAGATATGAAGCAGGCAATTTACGGGTTCCGCCAGGCACGTCCGGAAATTTTTCTGGACAAATATCTGAATTATTCCAAAGAGGAAGGCCTGAGACAGCGCATTGACCTGAGCAGAAATTTCCGGAGCCGTTCCCAGGTGCTGGATACCGTCAACGCCCTGTTTTACCGCCTGATGGGACGGGATCTGGGAGGTCTGGACTACGACAGGGACGCGGCGCTGTATTGCGGAGCCGTTTACCCGGAAAACGGCGGCTGCGGGACAGAACTGCTGCTGCTGGACAGAAAATCTCCGGAGTTTGAGGAGGACAGGAGCAAGACCGCGGCTATGGAGGCGGAGGCCTTTGCTGTAGCCGGAAAAATCCGAGCGCTGGTTGGACGGATGCAGGTGACAGACAGGGAAAGCGGATGCCTGCGGCCCCTCAGATACCGGGACTGCGTGATCCTGCTGCGGCAGACAGCCGGATGGGACGAAACCTTTGTCAGAGTGCTGGAGGAGGAGGGGATTCCCGCCAGCGCCGCGGCAAAATCCGGGTATTTCCGGACGATCGAGGTGGCGGCAGTGCTGAACTATCTGCGGATCTGCGACAATCCCAGACAGGATATTCCCTTCGCGGCGGCTCTTCATTCCCCTATGGGAGGAGTGACAGAGAGAGAACTGGCGGCGGTCAAAAGCCGGAGTCCCGAACTGCCGGTCTGTGAAGCGGCTGCTGTGTACGCCTCTCAGGGAGAAGACCCGCAGCTGCGGAAAAAGCTGGAACGATTTCTCCGGGAACTGGAAAAAATCCGGGAAATGCTGCCCTACACACCGGTCCATCAGATAATCCTGCAGGTTCTGGAGGATACAGGGTACGGGGCGGCGGCAGCGGCCATGCCGGGCGGCGAGCAGCGGCAGGCCAATCTGGATATGCTGGTGAAAAAAGCGGCGGATTTTGAGGCCGCCAGCTATCACGGTCTGTTTCAGTTTATCCGCTATATGGAGCAGATGGAAAGATACAAGGTGGATTTCGGGGAAGTCAGCCTCTATGGAGAACTGGCGGATACCGTGCGGATCATGACGATCCACAAAAGCAAAGGCCTGGAGTTCCCGGTGGTCTTTGTCTGCGGAATGGGAAGCAGGATGAATACCATGGACACCAATGCTTCGGTGGTGTTTCACGCGTCTCTGGGGATCGGGGTGGACTGGATCAATGTGCGGGACAGAACCCGGGAAACTCCGCTGATCAAGCGGATGATCCGCCGGGCCCTCCGGCTGGATATGCTGGGAGAAGAACTGCGTATCCTTTATGTAGCCCTGACCAGGGCCAAGGAGAAACTGATCCTTACCGGAGCGGTGGAAGATCTGGAGAAAAAGCTTCTGGAAATTTCCGGAGAAGGTCTGAATTCCCAGGGGCGGCTGTCCTTCCGGTGCCGTTCCGGAGCAAAATGTTTCGGAGACTGGATCTTAGCGGCTCTGAAGGATCATCCGGCTCTGGAGCCTCTGCGGAAAATGGCGGAAGGCCAGGCGGCCTTCCAGGAACGAAAGGGGGCAGGGAAGCAGAAAAACCTTCCTTTGCCTCCTGTCACGGCGGAGGTTTTGACTCCGGATTCTATGAAGCGGAAGGCAGTGAGCCTGGGAGAAGAAAGAGAAGTCTGGAAGAAAGAAATCCTCAGCGGAAAGGCAGACGGAGAAGAGGATCCTAAGATCCGGAAGATTCTGGAGGAACAGGAACAGTACCGCTATCCCTGGGAGCAGGAGGAAGAAATCCCGGCTGCCCTGACTGTTTCGGAATTAAAGCGCGGGCCAAAAACCCAGGAGTGGGAGGAAACCGGCCGGGAGATGTACCCGGAAGCGGATGTGGTTCCCTATATCCCGGAATTTATGAAAGAGGAAAAACAGGAACCGGAAGGAGCGGCTCTGGGAACCATCTACCACCGGGTTCTGGAAAACCTGGATCTGAAGCAGAGCATGACGGAAGACTCTCTGAAACGGCAGCTGAAAGAGATGACAAAAAGCGGACGCCTGAGAGCGGGAGAGGAACAGTCCGTAAGGATCCGCCGGATCTTAGGTTTCATGGAATCCCCTGTGGGAAAGAGAATGCGGGAAGCGGACCGGCAGGGCAGGCTAAGGCGGGAGCGGCCGTTTGTTATGGGTGTTCCGGCCTCGGAAGTGCAGAAGGACTGGCCCCGGGAAGAACTGATCCTGGTGCAGGGGATCATCGACGCGTACTTTGAGGAGGACGGCAGCTATGTGATCGTAGACTATAAGACGGACCGGACCGCCTGCGGGGACGGCCGGGATCTGGCTGAAAAGTACGGGCGTCAGCTGCGGCTGTACGGAAAAGCCCTGGAACAGCTGACCGGGAAAAAGGTAAAGGAAATGATCATTTATTCTCTGGCGTTGGGCAGAGAAATTCCGGTGGAAAGAGAAAATTCCTGACCGGATGCGAAGGCGGAGGTGAATAGTTTTCGGCGAAACAGGCCACACTCCTGATAGACGAACCCCGGAAACGGGGGAGGTATAAAGCACGTCAGAAAGGAGTGTGGCCTGTTCATGAGCAAAAAGGAAAAAAAGATCGATCTGAGCCAGCTGACCCCGGAGGAATCACTGAAATATGAGATAGCCGGAGAACTGGGACTGCTGGACAAGGTGCTGGATAAAGGCTGGAAGCAGCTCTCCGCCAAGGAGACCGGGCGGATCGGAGGCCTGGTGACTAAGCGGAAACGGGAACTGGACCGGGAAGCCAGACAGGGGAGCGGGGAAGAACTGTTTTGACAGACGTGCCCTGATAGAGTACAATAGGGTGCATGAAAAGGAACACTGGCATTCAAAGTTTTTGGAATAAAATCCGCAGACCGCTGACCTTCCTGCCGGCGGTCTGCATTGCCTGTCTGATTTTCGGATTTTCCTCCCAGAACGGCACTCAGTCCGCCTCTATCAGCTCCAGGGTCACTCAGGAGGCAGTGCGCCTGGCGGACCGCTTAACCGGCGCCGGCTGGACGGAGGAAGAAATCCGGGACAGAGCCGGCGCCTGCGAATTTTATGTGCGCAAGGCGGCTCATATGACAGAATACGCGGTTTTTGCCGTCTCTCTTCTTCTGCCGCTCAGGGGCTGCGGTCTGAGAGGCAGACGGCTGTATCTGACCACTTTTCTGATCTGCGCCGGGTTTGCCGCCGGGGATGAGTGGCATCAGTCCTTTGTAGGAGGCAGAGGGCCGTCGGTCAGGGACGTGGGGATCGACTGCGCGGGAGCGGGAATCGGAGAAGGGATAGCCGGATTGATTTTAGAAAGCCGAAAGAGAAGAAAAAATCAGGCACGCACGTTGGAATAAATGTTTCTAACGCGTGTGCCTGATTTATTATCGGAAAGCGGCATCAATCCGGGCTTTGGTTTCCAGCACATATTTAGCAAGCTTTCGTATTCTTGCGTAATCCATCCGATTGACCGGGGCAGAAATACTGAACGCGTACTGAGAAGTCCCCCAGTAGCAGTTCAGCGCGGCAGCAATGCACCGCACACCAGGTTCATTTTCTTCATTGTCCAGAGCATAACCCCGCTGTCGGGTATAGTTTAATTCCTGAAGAAAAATATCGTAGTTTGTAATCGTATGCGGAGTGACAGCCACGATTTTACTCTGTTCCCACAAGTCTTTAATCTCTGAATCCTTCATTGACGCGGCAATTGCCTTTCCTACTCCTGAACGGTAGATAGGGATCCTGCTTCCGATGCGGGATACCATTTGAACAGAATTTTTATAGCATTCTACTTTGTCAATGTAGACTGCGTCAGTCCCGTCTCTTTCCACAAAATGAACTGTCTCCTCGGATATTTCCATAAGTTCCCGCAGATACGGCCTTACGATAGCCAAAACATCTACCTTGCTTACAAGATGGTTAGAAAGTTCTACAATTTTAAAGGTTAACTCATACTTTCCGCTTTCAGGATTCTGTTTTACATATCCCATATATTCCAGAGAACTTAAGACCCGATGCGCCGTACTTTTGTTTAAAGAAAGTTCATTGCTGATTTCAGTAAGCCCCATAGGACCTCTGTCTGCCAGAAGTTCCATAGTTTGAAATAAACGGTCCGCGACCTGAATTGGATTTTTTTCTGCCATACGATTTTACCTCGCATTTTGTCTTTCGGAATCCTGCGATTCTTTATTTATTCTACTACAAATAACTTTAAACGGAAACGAAAACTTCTATTTTTTTCCAATATACGGGCTTTACCGATTCATTTCACTTTGAAAGCTGCCCCGGAGATGAGCGGAGATAGTTGCCTCGATCTCTTCTCTGCTGGAGGTGGGAAGGTCTCCGGAAATTGTATTTTTTATAGCACCGGCCGCGTTTCCGTATTGAAGAGCGCGCCGAAAACTGCCCGGCTGTGACAGAAGACCATATAAAACGCCGGCTATATAGGCATCTCCGCTGCCGATCCGATCTACGACTTCTATATTTTTGTACGGCTCCTCTTCATAGAAGGTACGCTCTGAAGCAGAATATAAAATAGAACCGAAGGAATGCACTTTCGGACTATGTACGATACGCTGCGTGGAGGCTACCACAGAAATAGGGTAGTCCAGTGTGAAACTTTTCATGATTTCATGTATTGTGCCGCGCTTTCCGAAGGTAAGCCGGGCGGTATCTTCAGAACAGAAAAGATAATCAATGTACGGCAGAATTTGTTCGATGCATGCTTTCGCCTCCGCTCCTGTCCAGAGACTGGAGCGGAAGTTTACATCAAAAGAAATGACAGCGCCGTGCTTCTTAAAATTTTTGATTAATTCGACAGCACACTGACGGCATTGAGGGCTGAGTGCCAGTGTGATTCCGCTGGTATGAAAGCATCGGGCGGAAGAGTATAGGGAGGGATCGAACTCAGGGGCTGACAGGCGGCTGGCTGAGGAATGCATTCGGTCATAGACAATCCGGGGCTTTCTGGGATGAGAGCCGTTTTCGTAGTAATACAGCCCCATCCGGGCATTTTTGCCGGAGTCAAAGATCAGGTAATCATCGCTTACTCCGCAAAAGCGGATGCGGTTTTTTACATATTCCCCGATATCATTTTCAGGAAGCTTGGATATTATGCCGGTGCGCAGCCCCAGAAGTGAGACGCCGGATACCACGTTCAGTTCAGATCCGCCCACCTGTTTTTGAAAGTACTCACCCTGTCCCAGACGTTCCTCTCCAGGGGGAGAAAGGCGGAGAAGAACTTCGCCCAAAGCTAATAAATCAAAAAAATTTGTCTGATTCATATTGAATTCCTCTACCGCTGTACTCTTCCCGAGCCGTCTCCCCGGGCCAATGTCTGTACTTCTTTCAAAGATACCATGTTAAAATCACCTTCTATCGAGTGCTTCAGACAAGAGGCGGCTGCAGCGAATTCAACGGCATCCTGAGACGAATAACCGTTCATCAGAGCGTAAATCAGACCGCTGCCGAAACTGTCGCCGCCGCCGACCCGGTCAACAATATGTACTTTATATTTCCTGCTGAAATAACAGCCGGTTTGATCGTACAGCATAGCAGACCAGATATTATCGCTGGCAGAAAGAGATTCTCTCAATGTGACAGCTACTTTTTTGAAACCAAAGCGCTGGGCCAGCTGGCCGGCCACCTGTTTATAGCTGTCCCGGTCTACTTTTCCGGCAGAGAGATCTGTGTGTTCGGCCCGGATATCAAAAATCTCTGCGTCCTCTTCGTTGGCTATGCAGACATCTACATATCTGCACAGCTGCTCCATTACCGTTTTGGCGTCTTCTTTTGACCACAGTTTTTTTCGGTAATTTAAATCGCATGAAATAGTGATTCCCATTTGGCTGGCAGTTTTGCATGCATCCAGGCAGATAGCCGCCAGATTTGGGCTTAACGCCGGGGTAATGCCTGTAAAATGGAACCATTTGGCGCCGGAGAAAATATGGTTCCAGTCAAAATCTCCGGGAACGGCGGAGGAGATAGAGGAACCGAAACGGTCGTAGATTACCTTTGACGGCCGTTGTGAAGCTCCTTTTTCAAGAAAGTAAATGCCGATCCGCTCGCCTCCGCGGCTGATTTTTGACGTGTCTACTCCAAAACGTCTCAGGGCATTTACTGCGGATTGTCCGATTTCGTGTTCTGGAAGACGTGTCACAAAGACTGCGTCCATTCCGTAATTTGCCAGGGAAACCGCTGCGTTTGCCTCCCCTCCGCCATAGGTTGCCTCAAAGGTATCTGCCTGAACAAAACGGTAATAGCCCAAAGGGGCAAGGCGCAGCATGATTTCTCCAAAAGTAACGATTTTTTCTGCCATATCAATCCCCCCTGACTTCTTTTACTAACTGCGCAGCCTCATGGACCAGTGCAGTGATTTCCTGAAATTTTCCGGATGCAATGAAATCTTTCTTTACCATCCAGCTTCCGCCGCAGGCCAGAATTCTGTCATATTCCAGATATCTTTGTACATTTGAAGGATTTATTCCGCCGGTGGGCATGAATTTTACAGTAGTAAAGGGGGCGGCCAAGGCTTTTATCATCTCCAATCCTCCATTTGCTTCGGCGGGAAAGAACTTGATTACATCTAAACCGTAACTTAGCGCCTGTTCAATTTCGCTGGGAGTCGCACAGCCGGGAATGATGGTGATCTCTCTGTCCAGACAGTATTCTGTAATCTTGGGATTCAGGCCGGGGCTGACGATAAATCGAGCTCCGGCTTTTGCAGCCTGATTTACCTGTTCGATGGTCAGCACAGTTCCGGCACCAATAAGAATATCCGGGCACTGTTCAGAAATTGCTTTAATGCATCCGGCCGCCGCAGGGGTGCGGAAGGTAATTTCCGCACAGGGAAGCCCTCCTTTTTGGAGAGCCAGGGCCAGAGGAATTGCCTGATCAGGATGATCCAGGACTGCCACAGGGATGATACCTGTCTTTTGAAGCTTTTTTAGGGTTTCGTTCATAGTTTCCACTCCTTAAAATTATTTTGTATAATAAAAATAAGTTTCATAATACGGTACCTATAGAATGAATTATACACAGAAACAAAACTGTGTCAAGATATAAAGCGAGAAAAACTGTGACAAATGACAAAAACACTGGGGATATTGAGAAAATAATGATAAAAACACCGGGATTAATTGGAAAATAAAGGAAAAATATCCAGTGCAATTACAAAAAAATCTAAAATAATCTTGACAGATTTAGACAGAGTTGATAATATCGACATATGAAAACATATACCGTAATACGAAACAAAAAGGAGTTAAGAATGAAAGCAGAAGAAAAATTAAAAGAAATGGGAATTGTTCTGCCGTCCTGTCCGAAGCCGGTAGCGGCGTATATTCCAGGAGCGGTAACGGACAGTAAACTGGTATTTTTATCCGGACAGACGGCAAAAAAGGATGGAGAGCCTTATTTAACAGGAAAAGCCGGAAAGGATCTTTCGGCAGAAGAAGCTTATCAGGCTGCCAGAGGCTGCGCGTTGATGCTGCTGGCTGAAATGAAAGCGGTTCTGGGAGATCTGGAATTGGTAGATAAGATTGTAAAAGTGAACGGGTATGTAAATTCTGCTCCGGATTTTACAGAGCAGCCCAAAGTAATAAACGGCGCGTCTGAATTTTTTGAGCAGGTTTTCGGGGAAAGAGGAAGACATGCCAGAACAGCTATCGGAGTAGCAGCGCTGCCGGAAAACGCATCCGTTGAAGTGGAAGTAATTATTCAAAGAAAATAAAGGAGGAAGAAATTATGGTAAAGCAGTTAAGAGTGGGATTGATCGGTTTAGGATTTATCGGAGGACTGCATGCGAGAGTCCACGCAGAAAATCCGGAATGCAATCTGGTAGCGGTGGCGGATCTGAACACGGAACTGGGAAATCAGATCGGAAAAGAATACGGATGCAAAGTATACAGCAGCTATAAGGAAATGCTGGAAAAAGAAGAGCTTGACGCTGTAGATATCTGTGTGCCGGAAGATCTCCATGAAATGGTAGCAGTAGATGTGGCTAGGGCCAAAAAGGACTTTATCATCGAAAAACCTCTGGCTAAAACTTATAAAGGGGCCTGTGAGATTGTCAATGCCGCCAAAGAAAACGGAGTCCGCCTGATGGTTGCGCATGTTATGAAATTCGATCCCAGGTATGCGCAGCTGAAAGACAATATAAAAGAAGGAAAACTGGGAGAGATTACCAGTATTTTTGTAAAGAGAGGCAATCCTATCTTTACGGCCAACCGTTTAAACGGAAAGGTTTCTTTCTTTTACTATCTGGGCATACATGATCTGGAAATGATGGCGGACTTTGTTCTTCCCGCAAAACCGGTAAAAGTTTACGCATCCGCATCTGATAAATTAAACGGACATATGAAAGATCTGGATACGGCTTTCGCCATCGTGACTTTTGATAATGGAACAGTTGCTGATTTTGAGGTGAGCTGGGCTTATCCGAATCATACCGCTATGGGGATCCTTTCTGAGGCGGAAGTGATCGGAACTAAAGGGCTGGGTTATCTGAAAATCGAGAACCAGGGACTGAAAATTATGACGGAAACGGAACTGGCCTATCCGGATACTTTGCATTGGCCGGAATATAACGGAAATATCCAGGGGGATCTGAAAGAAGAATTAAGACATTTTGTTAAGGCAACAATGGATGGAACACCGTATCTTGTAGGGACAGAAAGCTGCATCTATGCCTGTGCTATTGCCGAGGCAGCGCTGAAATCCATTGAGACAGGTCAGCCGGTAGAATTATCTGTATAAAAGAGGAAGATAAAATGGAAAAGGCTTTCGCATGGAAAGACAGACAAAATATTAAGAATAGCCTGAAACGATTTGTTCCGGTGATCATTTTCATATGCATGTTTGCGGTTCTGGCTGTGTATAATACGAATTTTCTAAGACCTCAGTCTATTGCCAATCTGCTGATGCAGGTGTCGGCGGTGGGCGTGGTAGCGCTGGGAGCAATGATCACTTTGATATCCGGAGGGATTGATTTTACAGCAGGATACGGCCTGTCACTTTCGGGAGTAGCTGCAGGGGCTATATACGGAGCCAGCGGAAATAACGGAGTGATTTTAATCCTGTCCGCAGTCGCCATCGGCGCCTGTGTGGGCCTGGTTAACGGAGTGATTATTACAAGACTGAATCTACATCCGTTTATCGTAACCCTTGCTATGATGTCAGTCTGTCAGGGAATGTCAACCATGATTGCAGAAGGTAAGAAGATTGAAATTACATCGGAATACCTTCTGGAATTGGGATCCGGAAAGCTATTTGGATTTCTGCCTTTCTCATTTCTTACATTGATGCTGATCGCCTTTTTAATGGGGGCTGTGATGCACCGTACACGGATCGGCGTCTATACATACGCGATGGGCGGAAATGAAGACGCGGTGATTTACAGCGGTATTAACGAGAAAGTGTATAAAACACTTGTTTATGTAATTGCAGGTGTTTGTTACGGAATCGGCGCAATCTTATCTGTATCTCAGGTGACGGTAATCACGCCGAATATTTCCGGAACGTATCTTCTGGATGGAATTGCTGCTGCTGTAATCGGAGGAACCAGTCTGTCAGGAGGAAAAGGGAAAATTTCCGGCGTAATTATCGGCGCGTTTATCATTATTTTGATCACTACGCTGCTGACATTTCTGGGAGTACCTTCTCTGCTGAGAGATGCTGTCAAGGGAGCTATTATTATCGGGATTTTGCTTTTGGACGCGTTTATTAATGGAGTTTCTTTAAGAGAAAACTGAATAATCTGTGAAGGAGGATATGTATGAGAAAAGAATTAAAAAAAGCAGCTGCGCTTTGTCTTGTGGGAGGATTGCTTGCAGGGATGTTTGCCGGCTGCGGAAAAGAGGCGGAAAACACATCTGATCCGGCCGGAGGTTCTTCCTCAGTATCGGAATCTTCAGGAGGAGACCAGATTACGATCGGTGTCGCCAGTCTGGATCTGACTCAGGAATTCTATGTAAATATGATCGAGGGAAGCAATATCGCAGCGGATGAAGAGGGAATAGAAGTAATCTGGAAAAGTGCGGATTCTAACCTGGATAAACAGATCGCACTGATTGAAAATTTTATCCAGCAGGGTGTGGATGCCATCATGATTGATCCCTATGATTCTGACGGACTGATTCCGGTCTGCGAGGAAGCTCAGGAAGCGGGAATCCCCGTATTGTCTATGGGAAATTTTGTAGACAGTGAAGCGGTAACCTCCTGTCTGTACAATGATTATGAGGATACAAAAATTATCGGTGAAATTGTTGCACATCTGTGCGGAGAGGCCGGGGATGTAGCTTTGCTGTACGGAGCGGCGGGAAACTTTGTATCAGATGAGAGACAGAAAGGATTTGAGGAGGCGATCGCCGAATTTCCGGATATGACATGTACATCGATAGCTGTCGGCTGGGACAGCGCGACTACGCTGAAAGCTACCCAGGATCTTCTTGCGTCTAATCCGGAGATTAAAGCAATTCACTGTTTTACTGACGGACAGACAGCGGCTGTTTATCAGGCAGTGGAAGACGCAGGCTTGGCAGAGCAAGTGATTATCACCAGCTATGACGGAAACAAAGATGCCAGCCAGGCAGTAAAAGACGGAAAATACGCCCTTACCCTTCTTACTGGTTCTAAGAGAGTTGGATACTGGTGTACAAAGATGGCCGCACAGCTGGCATCGGGCGAAGAACTTCCTCAGAAAAATTATCTCAAATCCCATTTTATCATGAATGAAGATCTGAAATCTCAGGTGGAAGAGTGGGGAATCGGGTACGATGGAATGGATATCATTACACCGGATGAAGGAATAGCAATGTTTGACGATATGTCTGCCGGTTTTGACGAGTGACCGGGCGCTGACAGCGGAAGCGCATCCTGGAGGCAGATGTTTTTAGGAAGCGCTTCCGAAAAAAGATACTCATTGAAAGAGTAACAGGTATGAATCGGAGAAATGACTGTGAAAAAAAGACATATAAGTAAAAACGGACTGAGATGTCTGTTTCTGATCGGAATTATGGCAATCTTATCGGTGTTTTTCTCGTTTGCCGCACCGGGATTTTTGTCTATCAATACTTTTATAAATGTAATCAGGCAGAATACATCGCTGGCGATTCTTTCTCTGGGCGTTACCTTCATTATTATGCTGGCCGGCACGGATTTATCCACTGGCTCTACGATTGCTTTCGCGGGAGCTGTCGGCGCGTTTTTTATGCAGATGGCGGAAGGTATGGGAGTTTTTCAGGCAGTAATAGGTTTTGCTGCCACCTGTGCCGGAGGAATACTGATCGGAGCGCTGAACGGTCTGATGATAGGAATCTGCAAAGTCAGCGCATTTATGGTGACTTTGGCAACAATGTCACTGGCGCGGGGACTGACGATTTTTATTACAAATTCCAGACGGATTGTAGTGGAATATGAAATATACAACTGGTTTGGACAGGGAGAAATTACGGTATTTGGCATTGACATCCCCTGCTCTCTGATTCTGCTGCTGGTACTGTTTTTTATCATGCACTTTGTTTTGACAAAAACAACTTTCGGAAGAAAAACAGAAGCGATCGGCGGGAATGCCACTGCGGCCCGGGCTTCCGGCATCCGTGTAAAACGCCATACTGCAAGTGTTTATCTTTTGGGAGGACTATTTGCCGGACTGGCGGCAATTGTAACCGTAGGGCGCGCAAGATCAGCGCAGCCTTTGGCAGGCCAAGGGGTGGAATTTGATGCGATTACTGCTGTCGTGATAGGAGGAACCAGCCTGTCAGGCGGAAGAGGCTCTCTGTCAGGAGCTGTTCTGGGAGCAATGCTGACGGGATTGATATTCAGCGGACTGGGGATGATGAGTATTTCTTCAAACTATACATATATCGTCAAGGGGGCGCTGATTATTTTAGCAGTCTGGATGGACGGATGCGCAGACCGGATGTCAGCCAGAGTAAAGACGAGAAAAGAAGCGGAAAGCGCGCAAGGGTGTGTTTAGATGAGAAAAAATGAAAATACAAAAAATCATTTGGAAGAAAACGGGAGCGCTCAGGTTCTGGAATTAAAAGACATCGTAAAAATATTTCCCGGAGTAAAGGCCCTGGACGGGGTCAGCATGACCATAAAACGGGGACGGGTTCATGCCCTGATGGGAGAAAACGGAGCGGGAAAATCTACCCTGATGAAGGTCCTTTCCGGGGTTTACAGGAAAGACGGCGGTGAGATATTGATCGATGGCGGTCATATTGAGATAAAAAATCCCATGGACTCTGAAAAATACGGCATTGCGGTAATCTATCAGGAATTTGCGCTGGTACCGGAACTTTCCATTACTCAGAATATTTTTTTGGGCAAAGAACTGAGAAAACATGGGATTCTGGATGTAAGAGGAATGAATCAGCGGGCACGGGAACTGATGAAGCGTTTTGATATGAATGTAAATGTAACAAAACGAGTCAGCAATCTGACAGTCGGGCAGCAGCAGATGGTGGAGATTGCCAAGGCCATCGACTCACATGCCTGGGTCATTGTCATGGACGAGCCTACTTCTGCGATCACAGAAGCAGAAAAGGAAAAATTATTCGAGATTATCCGTCACCTGAAAGAACAGGGAATTGCGATTGTCTACATTTCTCACAGAATGTCGGAAATATTTGAAATAGCAGATGAAATCACGATTTTGCGGGATGGAAAATTTGTTTCATACGCTCCGATGGACCAGATAGATGAACAGACTATTATACAGAATATGGTAGGAAGAAAGCTGCACGATGTGTTTTCAAGACAGAGATGTCAGCCTGGAAAAGTCGTGCTGGAAGTGAAAAATCTTTATAAAAAAGGCGTTTTTGAACCTATCAGTTTTCAGGTCCGGGCCGGAGAAGTTGTGGGATTTTCAGGCTTAATGGGTGCTGGCAGAACCGAAATTGCCCGGTGCCTGTGCGGATTGGACAAGGCGGATGGAGGAGAAATCCTTTTGGAAGGGAAAAAGGTAAAGATCAGCACGGTAGCAGACGGGATCCGAAGCGGAATCGGATATGTGTCGGAGGACAGAAGAAGGGAGGGAATTGTTCCTGTTTTGTCCGTGCGGGAGAATATAACTCTGCCTATCTTGAAGGAAATCAGCAAAATGGGAGTGATCCATGGAGCGAAAGAGCAGGAGATTGTTTCGGAGTATATCGGCCGTCTGTCTGTCAAATGTGCTACAGCGGAGCAGGAAATCGGAAATCTTTCAGGAGGAAATCAGCAGAAAGCGTGTTTGGCAAAATGGCTTTGTATGAAGCCGAAATTATTGATTCTGGATGAGCCTACAAGAGGCATCGATATTGGAGCGAAGGCTGAAATCCATAAATTGATCGAAGAACTTTGCAGGCAGGGGATCGCAGTCATTATGATTTCCTCGGAACTCCCGGAGATTCTGGGATCCAGCGATAAAATAGTAGTTCTTTATGAACGCAGGCTGAGCCGCATTTTTGAGACGACAGAAGGGGTTACCCAAGAAATGATTATGGCTGCGGCATCGGGAACGCCTGTGTAAGATTCGAGGTGCGCAAAACGTGAGAAAACAGGAAATACAGGAATACAAAGATCTTGCGGTGAAAATAACAGAGCGCCTGATCCGATACGGCGCATTCAATCCGCCGGGAAATGAAAAAGCATCAGCAGAATTTGTAGCGGATTTGCTGAGAGAGGCCGGATTTTCGGTGGAACTGCATGAATTTTTGCCGGACCGTGTAAATCTGAAGGCGGTATACGGAGATAAAGAACGGATCGGGCTTATTTTAAACGGCCATCTGGATGTAGTGCCGGCAGCGGGAAAATGGGAGAGGGATCCTTTGTCCGGGGAGACAGACGGAGAAAATATTTACGGAAGAGGGGCTTGTGATATGCTTTCCGGATGCGCTGCTATTACGGCAGCCGGAATTTACGCGGCGCGCCATTTTGAATTCCGAAAAGGCCTGATGATTCTGCTGGTAGCTGACGAAGAAAATATAAACAGAGGAATCCGCTACGAACTGGATCATGGCAGGCTGGAGGCGGAGGCAGCAGTAGTGGCGGAACCGACAAATTTAAATGTGGCATTAGGGAACAAAGGATATTCTTCTTTCTTTATAAAAACCAAAGGACAGGCCTGCCACTCCAGTAAACCCTGGGATGGGGAAAACGCGATCTATAAAATGGGACATATCCTTTGCCGTCTGGAAGCATACGCGGAAAGTCTGCAGAGTATCCGGCATCCTATGCTGGGGCAGGCGACCGCCTGTGTGGGAACAATCCAAGGAGGAATCCGCCTTAACACAGTACCAGACGCCTGTGAAGCGGAATTTGAAAGAAGGCTGCTTCCAGGAGAGACAATAGATGAAGTTGAGGAGCAGTTAAAAAAAATAACAGGCACCGAGGGAGAGGTGGTCCGCCGCAGTTTTATTTATTCCAGTATGCTGGAGGAAGACCACGAATTAGCCGCAAACTGTATGAAAGCCTTGAATGAGGCTGGATGGGAACAGGGAAAGCTGACAATCTTTACCGGATGCTCGGAAGCAGCAATGTTTTCTGTAGAATCGGGAATTCCCACAGTGTTATTGGGACCGGGAGACATCCGGTTTGCGCATCGGGAAAATGAATACTGCCCCACTGCGCAGATTAGAGCTTGTGTGGAGATTTTTGCCTGCCTGATCGGGAGGTACAGCTGTTAACAGAGGTGTTTATGTTTAAATTTCAATGTATTCAATGCGGGCATATAGAAAAGAAAGAACCGGCGTCCCGCTGCGGAAAATGCGGGGGTATACTGGTTTTCAAAAATCAGGATTCTATGCTCGGGGAGGACCGGCCAAAGGAAAGGGCCAGAGGGCTGAACCGTTATCGGTCAGCGCTGCCTGTGGAAGGGGAAATAAGATCTCTGGGAGAGGGAAATACGCCCCTGCTGGATATTTCCGGAGAGATGGAGCAAAAAGAAGGAACCAGGCTGTTGGTGAAATGCGAGTTTATGAATCCCACCGGTTCGTTTAAAGACAGGGGAATGAGTGTTTCTCTGTCCAGGGCCAGGGAACTCGGTATCAAGAAGGCGGTGGTAGCCTCCGTGGGAAATGCCAGTTCTTCGGCTGCGGCCTATGGAGCGCTGAACGGGATCAGTATATATGCGGCTGTACCGGAGTCTACCACGGTAAGCAAAGTTTATCAGGCGCTGACATATGGGGCAAAGCTGTTTAAAGTTCCAGGGGGTTACAGCGATTCTCATGAACTGGTAAAGAAAATCTGCGCCGAAAGAGGTCTGCTGAATCTTACCACCACTTTTGTGAATCCATACAATGTAGCAGGCTTTAAAACAATTGGATATGAAATAGCGGAAGAATTGAAAAAGGCTCCGGATGCGGTTCTGATCCCTATCGGTGCCGGTCCCCTGTTGGCAGCGGTATATCAGGCCTTTCGAGAATTGCAGGAGAAGAAACAGGTTTTAAAAATACCAAAACTGGTAGGGATCCAGTCGGCCCGATGCTGTCCGGTAGTTGATGCCTGGAAGGAAGGAAAAGAAAAAGTTGAGCCGTATTGCATGAAAGAACCAACGATTGCGTCAGGGATCAACGATGAACTCAGGGGATATACGGATAACGGCGATTATGTTTTGAAACTGATCCGCGAAACGGGCGGAGCGGCCATAGAAATTCCGGAAGAAGACGTTATCCGGTGTACCCATGAAATGGGAGAAAAGGGCCTGTATGTAGAACCAGCCAGCGCATCGGGACTGTATGCGTTCCGAAAACTTCGGGAACAGGGAGTGATCAAGGCACAAGATACAGTTGTGATGATCGCCACCGGCAGCGGCCTGAAAAATCCGGTAAAAGACTTTTCTTTCAAACCGCCGACAATTACAGAAGCAGATCAATTTCAAGAGATTACAGAGGAGTAAAAATGGAGAAAAAATTAGTAGAGACAGCATCATACAAGGAACCGGGATTTAAAGCTGCTGTCAGGTACGGAGGCTGGAGAATCGGGATCCTGAATTGCTGTGAAGGATTTGGAAAAGACAGCCTGAACAGCTATGAAAAGCATTTTGATACAGATGAAGCCTTTGTATTGCTGTCCGGAAAAGCAGTATTGTTTCTGGGGGATGGAGAAGAAAACTTTGGAACTGTGCAGAGCATAGAAATGTGCCAGGGAACTATCTATAACATAAAGAAGAATGTATGGCATACCCAGGTTATGTCGGAAGACTGCAGTATTCTGGTTGTAGAAAATGCGGATACCGGACTGAATAATTCCCAGGTAGTAACTTTTGACGCCGAATTCAGACAGAAACTGTATGCTGCCTGCAAAATTGACTTTTGAGGTGAGAGAGGATGAGATTAGAGAATAAAATCGCGGTTATTACGGGAGCCGGAAGCGGTATCGGAAGAGAATCTGCCCTTCTTTTCGCCAGAGAAGGAGCAACGGTGGTCATTCATGGAAGAAGAAAAGAGAATACGGAAGAAACATGGAAGATGGTAAGAGAAATTTCACCGGATTCGATTTATGTTCTGGGTGACGTAAAAAAAGAAGAGGATATGAAGCGGCTCATAGAAACCGCGGCGGAAAAATTCGGAAGGATAGATATCCTTTTTAATAATGCGGGAGTCGGATACTCTTCGCCCTATTGTCTGGGACCGTTAAAGGACATTCCTACAGAGGACTGGAATGCTGTATTTGAAACCAATATCAGAAGTGTTTACTTCACATGCAAATATGCGCTGCCGGTGATGATCAGCCAGGGCGGAGGGGTGATCCTGAACTGTTCTTCAATCAACGGAATTGTAGGATGCGGAGCCGACAGCTATACAGCCACAAAGGGAGGCATTATCGCGCTTACCCGTTCTCTGGCTGTGGATAACGGAAAATATAATATACGGGTCAACTGTGTTTCTCCGGGTACAACGCAGACACCAATGGTCAGTGAACTTCTGGAACAGAAAGAGTTTTATGATCAGTGGGGAAATATGCCTATCCGGGGGATTGCGCAGCCAGAGGATATCGCCTATGCCGCTCTATATCTGGTATCAGACGAGTCCCGCTATGTAACTGGCCAGAATTTAGTGGTAGACGGGGGATTTACCATAAGCTGAGAGGGAAGACAGAAGAATGAAGATTTATGAAAATCTGTATCTTTGCGGAAGCGGCAGTTCCGGTTTTTATTCTTCCGATGATCTGGACTGTAACTGTTATCTGCTGGAGACAGAAGCGGGTCTGGTCCTGATTGATACAGGCCTGGGCAGAAATCCGGAATTAATCGAAAAAAATATAAGGGAAGACGGATGTACCCCTGAACAAATTACGTACATACTGATTACCCACGGACACGCAGATCATGCCGGAGGCTGCAGTTATTTCAGAGAAAAGTATAAAGCCCGTGTGATTGCTCCGGTGTACGAAGCAGATTATATACAAAATGGAGACGAAGAGATGCTGGGGCTGCGTGCCGCCAGAGCGGCAGGGTATTATCCGGAGGATTACAGATTTAAGCCGGTGAGAGCAGATATCAAAGTTTCCCATGGAGATGTGATCCGGGTCGGACAATACGAATTTTACTTTTATGAGGCCAGAGGCCACAGCGTTGGCGGAGTGTGCTGTGCGGCAAAAAGAGGAGCAGAAACACTGTTTTTTTCCGGAGATCAGATTTCATATGGGGGAAAGATAAGCCTCCAGAATATCCCGGGGGCAGATATCGCGGCATATGCCAGAACTGTAAAGCAAATGGAAGATGCGGGAGCGGATCTGTTTCTGCCGGGGCACGGAATGTTCTGTCTGAAAAACGGGCAGAGACATATTGATCAGGCGGTCAGGATATTTGAGAAATTGATCATACCGGTTGCCTAACCAGTGAAAAAGGAGAAATAGATGAAATATAGACTGATCTGCTGCAAATGCGGGCGGGAGACAGAGCAGGAGCCGGCATATAAATGCCAGTATTGTGGAAATATTCTGGAGTTTAAGTTTGACTTTGGAAAAAATCATTTAAAAACAAAACAGGAACTGCCGGGGATTTTCCGCTTTAGCCCCCAGCTTCCGATTACAGAAACAGATGCAGAAACCATTTCAATGGGAGAAGGCAATACGCCTCTGATTCCGGCGGTAAAATACAAAAGAAAAGGAAAGGGAAAGGTATGGTGGAAGCTGGAACTTATGAATCCCACAGGTTCTTTTAAAGACAGGGCGTCAGCGGTTTTTATGAGCTGTGGGAAGAAATTCGGCATACATAAAATGATGATTGCATCTTCCGGAAATGCCGGCGCTTCTGCCGCGGCATACGCGGCGCGCTGCGGAATGGAACTGACGGTGGTTGTGCCGGAAAGAACGCCTGCCAACAAGGTAATGCAGGCAGAGACCCATGGATGCAGAGTGATAAAAGTCCCGGGGCCATTCAGCAACTCTTACCATTTCTGTCGGGAAGCCGCAGTTCGGTACGGCTGGTTTGATCTGACAACAACTTTTATTAATCCATACGCGAGGGAAGGATATAAAACCATTGGCTATGAGATATTTGAGCAGCTGGGGAGACAGAGTCCGGACTGGATTGTGATACCCACAGGAGCAGGTCCTATTTTGGCGGCTGTTTTTCAGGCGTTTCAGGAACTGAAGCAGATGGGGGAAACAGAGAAACTGCCGCGTTTAGTCTGCGTCCAGGCAAAAAACTGCGGCCCGATCGCGGAAGCCTATTTGAGCGACCAGTTAACCGTCCGATCCAGAGAAAAGCCGGAAGAGACCATCGCTTCGGGAATTAATGACAGTCTTCAGGGATACGAGGACGATGGAGACTATACACTGGCGTGTATCCGGGCAAGCAAAGGAACGGCAGTATTGCTGGAGGAAAGTGAAATATACCATTCTGTGCTGCGGCTGGCGGAAGAAGGTATTTACGCCGAGCCTGCCGGAGCGGTGGCTGCCGCTGCAATCGAACAGCTGACAGAACAGGGAAAAATAAAGAAGAATGAGACGGTGGTAGGAATCGTAACCGGTCATGGTTTAAAGAATCCGCTGAAACTTTCAGGCCGGGAACCGCCGGTTATGAAGACGCCGGGAGAACTTGAGCGGAATATGACAGGAGGAGAAGATGCTTTTTAAAAATTACATTGACGGAAAATGGTGTGAGGGGTCACAGGGGAAAAAGGATGTAATCAATCCTGCTGACGGGCAAGTAATCGGACAGCTGTCTATGTGCGGCGCTGACGATGTGGACAAAGCTGTCAAGGCTGCAAAGCGGGCGCAGAGCGAGTTGGAGAGTTTATCTGTCTTTGAGAGAGGCGATATGCTTTTTAGAATTTCCGATGCTATTTTGGCACGGAGAGAAGAACTTGCGGCCCTATTAAGCCGGGAGCATGGAAAAATCTATAAAGAAGCGCTGGGAGAGGTAAACGGGTGCGCGGGAGTATTCCGGGAATGCGGCGAGCAGATAAAATGGATGGATTCGGCCATTATCCCTTACAGAGAGACGAACAAACTGTGTCTGTCTATGATGAAACCGGTCGGAATTTACGCAGTAATCACGCCATGGAATTTTCCGCTGGGGACTCCGTGTATGTATTATCTGGCTCCGGGCCTGGCGGCAGGCTGTCCGATGATCTGGAATCCTGCTACATCTACAGCTGCAGTTGCCAGTGCTTTTATGCAGTGCTTTGAGGATGCGTCCGTTCCGGCAGGTTTTGTTTCTCTGGTAATCGGAAAAGGCTCTGTAGCAGGAGAAGCCCTGACAACGCATCCCGATGTGGCAGGGATCGGTTTTACCGGATCCACTGAGACGGGAAACCGGATCTGCTCCAGAGCTGAGGCAAAGCATACAACGATGGAATTAGGAGGAAACGGCCCCTGTATTGTCCTGAAAGACGCGGATCTGGATCTGGCCGCAGATAAATTGATGGCAGGGAGTTTTACAAATGCCGGGCAGATATGTACCAGCACAGAAAGAGTTCTTGTAGATGACAGCATTGCAGACAAACTGGTGGAAAAAATGGCAGCCAGAATGAAAGAATACCGGCTGGGAGATCCTTTTGACGAACATGCTTCTGTGGGGCCGATGCATGAACCGGACACAATCCAAAAGGTATTGGCGCATGTAAAAGACGCGGTGGAAAAGGGAGCGGTAATTGCCGCGGGAGGCGGCATAAAGAAGGACGCGCCGACAGATCACTATGTAGAGCCGGTGATACTGGATCATGTGAGTCGGGATGCTCTTGTGAACAGAGAAGAGACATTCGGTCCTGTTCTGCCGCTGATCCGGTTTAAAGATGAGTCAGAAATCCGCGGTCTGGTGGAAGACAGCCCGTATCGTCTGTTTGCTGCCATATTTACAAGAGATGTGGATAAAGCGCTTGCCATGGCGCAGACTTATAATTTCGGCTGCGTAAATATCAATGAGGGATCTAATTTCTGGGATACAATGCTTCCTGCCGGGGGAGGCGGAGGAAGTCTGAGCGGACATGGACGCAGCGGCGGAAAATACTCTATTAAAGATTTCAGCGAGGAGAGACTGATAGTAGTGAATCTGCAGACAAAATTATAAGAAGGAAACAATGCCGCTTTAGATTTACCTTCTTCCCTATCTGGTATATAATACCCTGTGAAGGAGACCGCCGCCATGGCTGGCGGGCAGGCGTAATGACTTTCAGGAGGTATTAACATATGATATCAGAAACAATGTGCAGGTTGGGAAAACATAAATCCGTGATCCGTGAGATCTTTGAGTACAGCAAAGAGAGAGCTGCGAAGATCGGAGCGGAAAACGTTTTCGATTTCAGTCTGGGAAATCCCAATGTTCCGGCTCCCGACAGCGTAAAGGACACTATCCGGAAACTTTTGGATGAAAAGGATGATCTGTATCTGCACGGGTATACGTCCGCCCAGGGAGACGCGGATACCCGGCAGGCTGTCGCGGAGGATCTGAACCGGAGATACGGCACTCATTTCCACAGCGGCAATTTCTACATGACCTGCGGCGCCGCGGCGTCGCTGAAGATCTGTCTGACAGCCCTGACGGTGCCGGGAGATGAATTTCTGACCTTTGCGCCCTATTTTCCGGAATACCAGGTGTTTGTGGAGACAGCCGGCGCTTCTTTCCGCCCGGTGCAGACCGAGGAAGGAACTTTCCAGATCGATTTTGAGAAGCTGGAGGCAGCTATTACAGAGCGTACCAAGGGAATCCTGGTAAATTCTCCAAACAATCCCTCCGGAGTAATCTTTCCGGAAGCGGCGGTGCAGAAGCTGGCAGAGCTTTTAAGAGAAAAATCAGAAGCCTATGGACATCCCATTTATCTGATCGCGGACGAGCCCTACCGGGAACTGGCCTACGGCAAGGATGTTCCTTATCTGACAAAATATTATGATAATACCCTGGTGTGCTATTCCTACAGCAAGTCCCTGTCCCTGCCGGGGGAACGCATCGGATACATCCTGGTGCCGGACGAAGCAGAGGATCAGGGGGATCTGTACGCCGCGGTATGCGGAGCCGGACGGGCTCTGGGCTATGTGTGCGCCCCCAGTCTGTTCCAGCATGTGATCGCCGCCTGCACAGGACAGGTCTCGGATCTGGGCGTGTACCGGGAAAACCGGGAACTGCTGTACACGAGTCTGACCGATTACGGCTATCAATGCGTGTATCCCGACGGAGCCTTTTATCTGTTTGTGAAAGCATTGGAAGAAGACGCCAATGCCTTCTGCGAAAAGGCCAGAAAATATGAACTGCTGCTGGTGCCGGGAGATGACTTCGGAGCCCCGGGGTATGTGCGGATCGCCTACTGCGTTACTACGGATCAGATCCGCCGCTCCCTGCCGGCCTTTCAGGCTCTGGCGAAGGAGTACGGAAAATAAGACAGAAAGACCTTCAAAGCCCGTTGACAATGTTGACGGGCTTTTCTCCGCGGCTGATCCTGGCTGCGTTTTCCCAGAGAGTCCGGTGCATCCGCCGGAAGCTGCCTGTGGTGATGCCGCCCAGATGGGGAGAAAAGATTACTTTGTCCCGGCAGGATTCGGGGAGATCTACCAGGGGATTGTCCGCTGTCACCGGTTCCGGGGACACGGTGTCCAGGCCGGCTCCCGCAATGAGGCCCTGGATCAGAGCGGCCCGGAGAGCGAGATTATCCACCAGATCGCCCCGGGCGGTGTTGATGAGATAGGCGCTCCGCTTCATGCGGCTTAAAAATCTTTCATCGATCATGCCCCGGCTTTCTGCGGTGACAGCTGCGTGGAGACTTACAAGATCCGAGACAGCCGCCAGTTTGTTCAGAGGCAGATATGTAAGGCTGTACGCGGACTCGATTTCCGGAGACTTTCTGTGGGGGCTGTAGTAGCAGAGCCGGCATCCGAAAGAGAGCAGACGTTTTGCCACAGCCATGCCGATGTCCCCCAGACCGATAAGGCCCACGGTACAGTCCCCCAGCTCTGTAATGCCCTCAACCATTCGTTTTTCCTTCATTTCTATCTGCCGGCCGGACCGCACGGCGGCATCTCCGGCAATACCGCTCCGAAGCAGGGCCAGCATCAGAAAAATCGTCTGTTCCGCCACAGCGTCCGCGTTGGCGCCTTTGTTGTTGCAGACATAGACGCCGCAGTCTCTGGCCGTCTCTGTGTCGATAGCGTCAAAGGCAACTCCCTCGGAATGAATCAGTTTTAAATTTGTCATTCTGCGGATCAGGCTGCCGCTGACCGGGGAAATGGCGTCTACAAACAGCACTTCGGCATCGGAGCCGTTTTTCATAACGGTTTCTTCATCTGCGTTCCGGGGAAGAAAGAGGATCTGAGAGGTCTTCTGAATCTCCAGTCCGGGACTGTACCGCTCATAGCGGGCGGGATCTCCTTTGATCAGTATTTTCATAGGTTTTACCAGCTTTCTGTATGGGATATTCTATAAATGAATATACTATGGCGGAGGTGATTTGTCCATGCTGAAGAAGTATACACTGGCAGGTATTTTATTTACCGCGGTTTTAGGAACGCTGACCCACTTTTTCTACGAATGGTCGGGAAACAGTCCCCTGGCGGCTCTGTTTGTGCCGGTTGGCGAGTCTGTCTGGGAGCATATGAAAATGTTATTTTTCCCGATGCTGATTTTCTGCGTGATCGAGTCTGTTCTGGAAAGAAAGCGGCATCCGGATCTTTTTTTCGCCGGCGCCGCGGGAATCCTCGCGGGACTGCTGCTGATCCCGGCTATTTTTTATACTTACTCCGGGATTTTAGGGGGGACCTGCACTGCGGCGGACATCCTGCTGTTTTATGTCAGCGTCCTGGGAGGATTTCTGGTCAGGCAGCGGCTGACGGAAAAAAAGCGGCGGCCCGGGATCTCCAGGTGGATTCTGACGGCGGCGGTGATCATCCTGGCGGCGGCATTTTTTGCCTTTACCTGGAATCCTCCGGGGCTTGGAATATTTGAAAACCCTCCGGCGTAACTGAATACTGACAAAGAAAGACAGGTGCGGTATAATGGATAAAAACGGCCGGGAGAATTTCCGGCCGGAGATATCTTTGAATAAAGAAAGGAATAGAGCACATATGATAAAGAGGGCAGCGGCGGCAGTGCTGGGGATTTTTCTGGCAGTATCCCTGGCAGGCTGTTCAAACAATCTGAAATTAAAACTTCCGTTTTTCAGCGGCGATCCGAAGCCGGATTATGAGAGCGGGACCACAGAGGAGGAATTTCACGGGATTACTTATCAGATCCCCTCTTCCTGGAAGAGTCAGCAGTCAGAAGACGGGAATATTGTCTATTATTTCCCGGAATCCGAACAGGAGGACATGCCGGTATCGATCCTGCTCCAGTATTCTTACATGGATGAAGAACTCTGGGAGGACGGAGAGGAGGCGCTGCTGCATTCCCTGGCTTCCGACTATGAGTCCCTGGAGGGAATCCGCGATTTTAAACAGGAAGATTCCAGCCTGGGCAGCATTCCGACGGTAAAGATCACCTGCACCCAGACCATGGGAGAAGAGGAAGAAGACTACGCGGCCCGGTATGTACTGATTCCGGTAAACAGGGAGGCTGTGCTGATCGCGGCCAGCGCTGTGCCGGAAAAGGCGGATAATTCCTATGAGGCTGATTTTGAACATATCTGTGAGAGTATTGAGATACCGCAGTAGAGATAAATATATATTGATCCGGAGCAATTATTCATATTCGTAGCCGAATCTTTGCATTAAGATCTCATATTGCTGCTGCCAGCTGCCGGCCTTTTCCAGTTCGTTTGCTATGGATCTGCAGCCATGGAATTGCAGATAAGATTTAATATTGCTTAGCAAATTATGAATTTTATCTGCTTTTTTACTTTGCAGCCGGATTTCCACTGCGTATTCCTCTGCCAGTGTTATCATATGCAGGATAAGCATTGTATTAAAAGGAATCTTCCTGATCTGTTGATTTTTGTGAAACCCATCAAACTTTTCCGCTACATGCCGTGACAAAGCAAAAAGCTGTTTTTCTTCTTCGCCGACTGTCTGATTTTTTTCGCATAACAGCAGCGCCGCCTGCCTGTAAATTAGTTCCCATGGATGATTTTTATTTGAAAGAAACCTCTCTCCTTCAACATAATTCTCTGAAGCAATCCAACGGAGTACCATCTGCTTCAGCTGAATCCAAAAAGTTTCACAGACATCTTCCATATAATATGTGCGAACAGCTTTTAACAACAGATACAAATCGTAATCTGTCGGCCCGGAATTTCCGGTTTTTCTGGAATGCGCCAATTTGTTATCCAGTTCCGCCAGGGTTTTCTCCAAGGAATCTGTACCAAAATAGGCACACAGATATCTGCTGGCCTTTTCTTTTTGTGTCCCCTCTGCAATCAGCATCTGTATATATGAATTTTCTGTTCTTTTTTTCTGCCGGGCACTCTGCTCAAATTCTTGCAATGACAGTTGAAAATAATTTTCTGCGTTCTTATATTGTCCCAGAAATGCGGAATATCTTCCTGCCGCACTGGCTGTCTTACCCATTTCATCGGTTTGCAGCGGAAAATCTGACAGAATACCAAATGTTTTTTTGGCAGTAACAGAATAAAATTTTTTTCTCTTTTGATAGAAATGCAGGTTTTGAGATACAATTTGAGAAGCTTTTCTATAATTAAATATATTGGCATAACTTTCTGCGCCTTTCAGACGCAAGTCCAGATACCGTTCCAACGGGATGCTTTCTTTGCCGCTCTCGCATTCCTGATAAAAAGAGACTGCTTTTTTGTAATTGCCCAGATGATTACAGATCGCCAATCCACAGCATGCCAGCAACAATTTTGTCTGTCTGCCTTCCGTGGAATTAGCGACACTTTTGTTCTCGTTTCCTATATTTGCATACCATTTATTTAAGTTTTCAAAGATAAAACTCATTTTTTGTATGTCATAGCTATTTGTACCCAGCTGCTTATCCAGATTTTCTACAGCCAGAAACAGATTTTGTGTATCAGGAATTGTAGACTCAGATGTAAAAAATCCCCAAAGCAGTTGATTTTCTACTATCTGTTCCTTTTGGTCCGAAATCCACAAATCTTTTAATAACTCATTCTTATATAGAATGCATAGAGAAGAAAATAAATCCTTTCTTCTGATCATTGTTTCTGCGAGATTTAGCAATCCCAAAAGTTCTCCAGCCGTCTGAATTCTCTGCTCCGGCATTTTTGTCAAGCCATGTAAAAAAATATAGTTTAATATCAGTCCTGCAGTCGGATTCGCAATCCCGATTTCTTGCATACGGGACCAGGGAACCAACCGTGAATTATCATAGGTCAGGCGAAAAAATTCATCGTCCGGTACGGCAAATGACTCTCCGCTTATCAGTTCAAACAAAATACTGCATACAGCAAAAACATCTGCAGAAGCAGTTTTCTTTTTTGACATTGTTTGATCCCATAATTCTGGCGCACGATACCCTGGTGTGCAGGGGATATATGCTGTTTCCGAATTCAAAGAAATCGTTGAACCAAAATCAATAAAGACAGCTTCTCCGGTTCCGTCCAACAAAAAAATATTTCCCGGTGACAGATCGCCATACAGAAAACCCGCCGCGTGTATTTTTAATAAAGTCTCTGTTATTTTTGTGGCAATCCGTAAACTGCGCAGTCCTATAGACTCGGAATTGGTAGATGAGATGTTCTCATCATATTTTTGATTCAGAGTTTTTAGTATCTGCGGTAGGGAAGAACCGCTTTTATTCATATTCTGCATCTCTGATAAACCGCGGATCAGGGTCGTACTTTCCTCAAAATGGGCCTGAGAGAGTATTTTAATTGGACAGATAAGAAAGGCCTCTCCCTTCAGCGTTTCTCCGGTAGACTCCTCTTGATCGAGACGGGCATACAGTTTTTCCAGAAAGTCTGCTGCTCGTTTATTTTCACACGCATCAGAATAATCTGGAAAAAGTGTTCCGTCTTCCCGGCGTCCAAAGCATCCGTTTTCCGGCGATGGATAGATTTCTTTGATTGCCACCTCTTTTTTTTCAGGATTTCCTGCGGTACATTTTTCTGCAGTGTAAATAAGGGCGCTTCCGCCATATCCGAAAAGATCGCCTATGACATATCGATCCTGACCATTGATAATTACCGTTCCTTTTTTTAATGGGATTCTCTCAATTTTCTTTTGATTTTTATTTTCTGCTATCTTCGTTGACTCCATTTACTGTACTCCAAACAAATCGGAAAGCTTCTGCCGGATCCCTGTTCTGCAGAAGAAACATTAAAAACAGATCACAGTGCTTTCCCCTATAAATCTTTGGCAGATTTTTGCTTGCCAAAAATTCATTGGCTGCTGTTTCAAACTTCTCCCTCAATTCTTCCTTTGGAAGTTCCGGGTCATTCTGCTTCTTAACAAATTTAAAAAAAAACAGAGTTAAGAGAACCTCTCTTCGGTTTTTTCGTTGGGATTTCGTATTTTGATCAATTTTTGTGGGTTTAATGATCTCCTTAATTTCTTCATCCACTTTCAGCCTTTCTTCTCCTTCATCATACGGAATCGGGCTGTAATAGAAATATCTTATGAATCTATTCATATTTGCTGATTTTCCAGTCCTATAAATCCCTTCAGCCTCCAGATCTAACCGTTCGTCAAGTGTCATTTCTGGTTCATAGAGTTTATAAACCTCTTTGAAAAGCGCAGGAAACTCCACGTTCCAGTTTAAAGTTTCTTCTTTTTGCAAAGATAAAAATTGGGTTTTATGGAAGAGCAATAACTGTTTCAAATTCGGATCTATTTCTTCTCCAGCATCGTACTGTGCCTGCCATCGTATATGCTTTCGATTCATAGATTGTATTTGCTTTTCTAAATTGGCTTCGAAATATTCTGCCTGCAAATTTTGTGTTGCATTCTCCGGATGTATTTTGTTATATATATGCTGGAGATTCTGGAATGCTGCATAATCGGAAGGACAGTCATCTGCACTATTTCGTTTTGAGTCTTTTATTTCACTATCAAACAGATTCTTCTTTAGCAGGTAAAGAAGAAATTCATTAGAATGCTTTATATTTAATCCGTTTCGCCACAGAACTCGATTCAGAAATGTGTTGATTTCATTTGCGTTCAAGAGTGCCGGGGCAATTATCTCTAAAAATTCCTTCTCGTGATTCTGAACATGCAGCAAGATTTTTCTTAGTTTTGAATCCGTACACTTTACATCATTTATCAGCAAGGCTTTTCGTAAAGCGCTTGTGATTTTTTTTAAGGTTTTTTCTGACGGAAGATTTTTATTCTCGCCTTTGGGCAGTTTACTTGTAACAGTACCGTTTCCGATATCGTTCAGCAACTGAGTCATTCTATCCTCGTCTATATAGCGCCCTATTTTCTGGCATAAAAAACGGATCGTGGTCTGAAAGGAAGCAGTTTTTTTCTCTCTGGATTTCTCTTCCAAATTATTTATATCTGAATTCTTCAGATCTGTCTGCCTGTCTGAGTTTGTTGTTTCAATTTCATGCCATTCGATGGTATTTTTGCTGTGTATATAGCGAGTCATATTTTTCCAAAAATTGTTTCGCATCTTTTGTTCCATAATTTCCAGCCCTCTCTTCTTGAATCAATATGGCAGCTGCCTGGTCTTCGCTGAAATAGCTTGTCGATCTTTTGTATGGCATTGCTGCCGGTTCCTTTGAAACTCTGGTTTGTTTCTCGGTTTTCAGCATTTCTGTCAGTATTGATCTTTCAGAAAAAAGCATCACTCCCTTTATACGGAAAAAGATTTCATGGTCAATTTCGATATTATCTGATACAATTATTTTTTGTGCGTTCTTAGTTAGAATTGTAGCACAACCCTTTCCATATTGAAAGAAATGGATTCTATTTTTTATATGATCTACGCATGCGGCTATCACAGAAATTCCCAAATCGCATCTTGGAAGATCATACCAGAGGCTCAGATATTCCAATTCATTTTGCACCATAATGAGCATTTTATTTTTCAGGTCTCTTTTGGGATTTTCTCGCCATAATTCTGCGTTTTTTATAAAATATTCTGCTGTTTTCTCTAGTAAAGTCTCATTTGCCAAAACAGACTGATCTGAAGAACATCTGCTTTCTGTCAGTGCAATGACTTGTATGGAATGCCTTTCCATGTAGGTAGTCCGTGCCTGGCACAATAGCCCCTGACGCTCATGAAGTTCTCCTTTTTTTGTCCAGGAACTGCTGATCCATTTAGGGGTTTCACATGTACGCATATTATTTTTCCTCCATTTTCGTGGTTAAAATACTTTTTAAATTTTTTTCCAGCTGCCTTTCAATCCCGCATAACTCAAAGATTTCATTGTGGATTTTCCAGATTCCTTCTATCACCGCTTCTTTTTCTGCTTTTGTCAACTCCAGTCTATTCAAAAACAGCAGCATCCCCTGAAAATTGCAAGGCACAAAACAAAGCCCGCTTTTTTTTCCAAAACAAATTTCTTGGTAACTCTGAAACGCCAGAATCAGAAGCTGCCCAAACTTTTCACACTTTTTAACAAGTATCTGTCTCTTTTCCTCCAGATAGAGCCGCAGAGAACTCTGACACTCCTGCCAGGCATGTATTCCAGCAGCAGCGTAAGTAAGACGTATTCTGTTTGTTACTTCCCTCGATTTATCTTCCCTGTCCAGATATTGATCCAAGGTGAAAAATAACTCAGATGTCTTTGGATTCAGAGCCTCTTTTTTTTCTTCCGGTTCCAGCATAGCCGCGGTAAAAGGATACATCCGGATTATCCTTGATTTCAGCTGAGGGCAGTAGCTGACCAGGTTTTCAAGTTCGTGTCTAACTTTGCTCCACTCCAGTTTCTGTACTTTTTTGTCCTTTTTCCAAAATAAATACACTGCTGCAAGACAGTTATAAATTTTTAAACGAGAATCTATAGGCCCTGTCTCTTTTGTATCCGGAAGAATAGTTTTAAACATTCCGTATGCCTCATTCCTGCGCTGCCCGGGAATCGCAATCAGCTGATTAAAATAAACATACTGGTTTTTTACTGGAGCCGCTTTCAACTTTTTTTCTAGATCAAGTTTTTTATAGTTCTGCTTTTTCTGATAATAAAGATTCTCTGTAAATAAAATATCTGCTTGCGACTGGGGACATTCTCCATTGGAGATTGTGTACAGGCAGGAACTAAATTCGTCCGGCAGAAGAGAATAAACCATAGCCTGTAAATTCCGATAATTGGCTCCAGTAATCTGAAACTTTTGCCGTTTTTCAATGATATCGAGTAACATATAGAACAGTGCTACTCTCCATTCCTCTGAAGTACTTTCTTCTGATAGTTCTTCTAACGTATCGGGAAGTGTATAGGCGCCCCCTTTCTGCTCCCGCACAGAAACGGCAAAGGTTTCTGTAAATAGGTCAGAATTTAAGCTGCGAAACTCATTGGCTTCCAGAAGAATTCCCCAAATCTGTTCATGAGGCCGCGGATCATCCCCATCGCCAGGTACTTTTTTCGCATATATAACCAGATACTGCTCTTTCCAGGGATATACCGATATTGGCATTGTTTCCATATCTGGAGCGGTAAGTTCCAGACAACGACGCTCTACTTCTCTGGCCAGTTCCTTAGGAAAATCGGAACTGGTCTCCGTAATCTTAAGCCCGCCTTTTTTGGCAATGCGTGTGCCATAAAAATATTTATTCAATACCATTTTTCATCCTCCAGCATCAACGCTTTCAAAAAACGCCTGGACATTGTCCTAAAATTAACTTTCTTTTTTCTTTCCATTCTTTCATGCTTTACAAGGCCGGTTACTTCTTCTATTTCTAACTCTTCCCCTTGTGCAGCCGTTGGATAAATGCCTTCCCGTGCCAGAATATATAAAAAGGGCTCATCTATATTTAAGGGTTCATATGATTCAAAGGTGCCCTCACATTCCTCTCCGATTGAAGCAATCATAAAAAAGGCCAGATGTTCTTTTGGGACAATGCTCCTGATTTCGTTGTAAAGATTAGGAACTTCTTCTTCCATAAAAGCCTGAATTTCTTTATTTTTCTTTTCAAAAACCTCAAAATCAAATCCCTTTGCATGAGTATCCTGAATGATCCGAAAATCATTTTCTACATGAATTGAATTTTCAAAGACACTTTTCAGCCTGTTTTCCTGAGCTTTTAACCGGTCTGTTTTGGTAATTACTACCAGCAATTCATAATCCTGTTCTCGTCGAAGAATCGGCAGACGCTTCATCAGCTGTTCCACAACTTTTTGGGAGATGTTTTCTGCACTTTGACCGGAGGCTGTAATGTCATCTGCCGGGATCATCAGAATCAGATAATCATGATGAAAAATTTTCGAGTTTTCCCATTGCATATTACAGCAGGCCTCTCCGTCTATATCTTTTAGTTTCATCAGAATATCGTTGTTCTTCTCACGATTATGTATCAGAAAGTATATGGGCGGGACATCTTCCCCGCGCTTTGTAGGTTCCGGAAGCTGGTGTTCTATAAACTGCTGGTATTTGTCAATATTTTTCTGAAAAGATTCCATTTCATCCGGCATATCGTTAAGAATGGAAACACCGGTATATGCGGCTACTGCGTGTTTGAAAGACTCAGAACTAAGCTGCAGAAAATACAGTGTTTTACCTGCGGCGGCTGGTCCGACAAAAATAAGACTCAGCAGGGGATATTGACCGGCATGCATAGGAAGCAGTTCTCCGGAGCATTTGCTTCGCTTTAGGCGATACAAATTATGATCCGCATCACGCAGAACATCGGGAAAGTTTTCTTCCATATCGTCAGGAAAGCTTGCATCTTCAGAAGCAATCGTACGCACCTCCAGATCCTTTATTTCTTCAAAAAGCGAGTCCTCCGGAACCTTCAAAAACTCTATTTCCTCTGGCTTCAGGACGTTTCCTCCGTCATCAATAAATTTACAATATGCAGTTTCTCTACTTTTTTTCATTGCTCTTCCTCCTGTATATATACTAAAATTTTCTGCGCTATCTTTCCTGCATATGGACTTCCCTGTTCAGTGCGATCCAGGCACACCGTAACAGAATAAGGAGTTGAAAGATCAGTCAATCCTCCGGTAGTCCATATTGTTGCGGAACCGTCTTCATTTTCTGCGGTACCTGTCTTGGCAGCAAATCCTGGCAGATAAAACTCTGTTCCTGTTCCCGAGACAGTGACTTCCAGCATCATCTCTTTAGTTTTTTCAGCGCTGTCTTTGCTGCACACAGAATATAGTTTATCAGTTAATAAACATTCCTGAAGGTTCTTTGTATTTCCGGATGACTTTCCTAAAACCATAGCAGGTTCCTTATAGCTGCCGCCGTTTAGAATTGCATTGGTAAAGGCATTTAACTGCACAGGTGTTATGTAGGCATTTCCCTGACCAATAGCAGAGAAAAGCTTATCCTCTTCCCTGGATTCTGCGTCTCCAAAGAAGGAGGCGTCCCAGAAAAAGAATGGGTATTCCGTAACGGTATCAAATCCCCAGGCCTTCAGCTTTTTTTCCAGCTTTTCCCGCGGCAGCTGCTGAAGCAGCGCTATAAAGTATCCGTTGCAGCTGCAGGCCATGGCCTCAGACATTCCAACTATTCCATGCAAAGCATTTCCACTGCAATGAATCTGTATAGTCTGACCGTCTTCTGTGTGAAAAATATGATTTGCTTCACAGCAATCATACTGGAAATTTTCCAGGCCCGGGTCAATATCTAACGCAATGGCAGCTAAAATCGGCTTTATCGTAGATCCCGGGTGAAATCTCCGGCTGACAGTCTGACTAAATGCCCGTACGTCATTCAGGACACCATTTTGATCCCGGCTGACAGTTTCTCCTGGCGAAAATGACGGAGTAGAGACAGCTGCCAGGATTTCTCCCGTTGTATAATTTGAAACAACAACCGCAGCAGATTCACTGTCTGCTGACTGCAGAAGTTCATATATATATTCCTGGAGTCTATTGTCTATGCTCAGCCATACATCTCCCCCGGTTCTGTTCTTTCCCGGCTGCAGAAAATATTCCAGTGAAAGCCGTTCATCTTCTGAACCGAACAGCCACGGACAGCATCCCAAAACCGTCATTTTAGAATTCATGGTTTCGGAAATATCAGCTCCCACCAGGTTTGTAAATGCCGGCTGAAGATCTTCATCAATCTGCCAGTTCATTGTCCCTGGACTTTCTCCGCCTGTGACGATAGTATTTCCATATCTGTCATAGATAGAACCCATTCTGTACTGGCTGCTCAAAGTGATTGCCTGTCCATCTGTAACCTGAGGAAACCGCCACAGATGTACCCGTATTCCGAATGTCAGCACTGACGCTGCCATCAAAGTGATAAATACGATCCAAAACGCCTTTTTTTTATTGTCTTTCTTTAAATAAAGCATTTGTTTTCCTATCCTCCTTCTCATAGACTGCACAGTGTAATGCCAACAGGGCTGTCCACATAACGTTGACAGAAATACCATCGGATACAAACGGCATACCTACTCCTGCTGTAAGAAAACTCCCCAAATTACTTGACAGGTGCAATAAAACAACGCAGCTGAATTCTACAGCAGTTGTCAGATTTAGAATAGATTCATAGGTTCTCTCCTGTGATTTTGAACGGAGAAACCATGCGACCAAAACACAGCACAGTCCAACAGTTCCCATCGCCATGACGATTCCATCTTCGTACAAAATCTTAACTGTAACATGGTCTGTATTCATGGTTGGATAGATGCTTCGAGACAAGGTGCCAACGCCATTTCCCCAAAATCCTGATCGATGGATTGTCTGGAAAAGATATAAAACGGACTGCACTTTCCCTGCTAATTCTTCCGTATTTTCAGCTGCCAGAGGATGGATCCAGATTTTTGCCCGATCCTGAATGTGCTGAATTTTTGTGCAGGCGATTAAAGTGATACCCAGGCATACAGCCAGAAACAATACCTTGGTCTTTTTGTTTCTCCCGTAAAAAAAGAGCAGAAACATACAAGTAATTCCCAGAATCAGCAGTGTGCCAAACTCATTGCAGAACACACAGCCCAAAAACAGTATTCCTGTATACACCAGCAACAGAACCAGATTCATGGGCAGACTGTTTACGCTTCGGAACAGATAGCTTCGCTCCGGACGGGAAAGAAAATGGGCTGCGGCAAAGGGGTATCCTAACAGGATTATTCCAAAGAGTAAGATTCCAAATAAGGTGATATAACCACCTCCTGTCTCACGGCCCTGTATTCTGGCTGCAAATAGGGCAGACGGAAGCAGTCATAGGATGATTGTGTTAATAAATTTCTTCCTATAAAGACCGGTATACCGGCATAACAGGTAAATTCCGATAAAAACTGCCAAAAGTACGGCCGTGTCTTTTAAAAACTGGTATGAATAAGGAATGACAGTTCGTCCGGCTGCCAATCTTTTGGCTTCTTCTGTTTCTGACCAGTTCATCCTATATGAAATAGCGGATCCTATCTGTAAAAGAGTTAATGCGCTTAAAACCCCGAGTTTTAAATAGTTTTTGGTTCTCCAAACCATATGCGTCAGGAGTCCGACAGCCATAAGCAGGGCCACAGATGCAATATAATACATACACATGACAACCGGAATATCTTCTCTTCCAGTAATATTCCATAGACAAAACATCAATGAAAAAATCAGATAGAAAGCTGTCATTTTTTTATCCTCCTAAATATAAGCTTTATATCACCGGCAAAAATAGGAACATACTCTGACAATTTTATTTGGATTTCCGGATTTTCTTCATACTGTTTATGATTGATTTCTACTTTCCCTTTTAAAACTGTCAGACGTATACAATCTGTTTGAACATTGGCAAGCAGCTTTAAGGAGTTAATCGATGTAACGTCCACATATAATTCGCATTCAAAGGTATTTCCTATTCGATAGACTCCGGGTACCAGCGAGACAGAGTCGCAACCGTCTGCTCGCAAAAAACGAATTCTTCGTTTCCGGGCGCGCCCTATCCTTTCACAGCTGACTTTCCAGATAAAAATCTGATTTTTTCTTCTGTTGTCGGTTCCTCGTAAAACGTGTACTGCAGCAAAAAGAAAACTCCCTAAGAAAACCACAGAAATTATTTGATACAATATAGTAATCATCATTTCCTTCCTCGTCCTCATGCATCTATTTCCTTTTGATTGCTTAATCGAATACTACCACGATATATCTTTATAGTTTTAGCATTTCCTTTTTTTTAGAGTTTTTCAAAAAAAATTTTTGAAAGCAGACTCTTTATCTCTGCTCGTTTAAAGGCTTTTGAAGTTACTAGAAATTTGACTCAAAGAGGTATAATGTAATCCTGTTTCGGTGATTGAATATGAAAAATATTTTATTCCTGCGGGCAACAGGGCAGTCGGATATGAGTGCATGCCCGTTTGGAAATTTGCGTTATAGCCGCAGCCTGTGCAAAAAAATGTTTATGTACAGACAGGGCGCAGGCGTTGGCTGTGAGACCTCCTCTTGTATAGATATTTTACCTGACGATTCTTAACTTATTTTGGAAGATGCAAATCACTTCAAACATTTTTTACCTGGACTTATAATATTACTTTCATTCCTCTGGATTATGGATTCCGTTGGAGCGGATTTTTTATAGTGCGAAGATACGATGCAGTGAGAAAGATAATTAGAAAGCTATTTTCTGCTATCCGTTTTGCATGCTAGTTCAAAAACTGTCGAAAATATCTAGCCACAGGTAGAGCCTGAAAGATGCGGATAGCAGATTTTGCAGAAAATCAAGCTTTATCGGATTGACTTTAGAGCGAATACCTATATAATAGAATTTGAATGAAGAAAAAAGGTCGGTTAAATATGAACAAATTATGAACATGCAAAAAAACAGCCAGAAAAACGAAAAAAACAGAAAATTCTGAAAAATGCATGTTAAAAAGGCCTTTATTTATAAGGGATTTTGAGGGGTACTGTGGAAAAAGAAAAAGCCCGTCTAGGGCATTGATACACTTCGTTTCCCGTTCTGTCCAAATTTTCTTCATCTTAGTGGAAAAAGAAAAAGCCCGTGTAAGGGCATTGATACACTAAAGGGTGGTAATGTGTACAAACAGATATTGCTGGTGGAAAAAGAAAAAGCCCGTCTAAGGGCATTGATACTCTAATAACCTTGCATATCTAAAACCTCTTTGACATGCTGTGGAAAAAGAAAAAGCCCGCCTAAGGGCATTGATACAATAATACAAGTACCCACAATAGCAAGTTCAATAAAGTGGAAAAAGAAAAAGCCCGCCTAAGGGCATTGATACCCATCCACCGGGGGTTCCGTCCACCTAAACACATTAGTGGAAAAAGAATAGACCCGTTTAGGGTATTGTTTAATATACACATTTCTCTGGAACCTTACAAACCATTTACAAATATTCGAATAATTACGCGACATTGATTTGAACTTAGTGCCGTACAAGAATAGTAAATATTTCCCCGTCAGACTTTAAGACTCGGCGGGGATTTTTGTTTCAATCAATAAATATGATCTTAAAACAGAAATAGTCGATAACTTTTGGGAGGAATTTTGATATATTAAAAAAACAACAGACAACAGGTGTATACTAATCAATAAGTTCAGAAAGGAGAAAAAAGAATACAGATGAGAGAAAGTATCTTTGATATTCCATATATTAAGCTGCAATTTATAACAGAAATGATGGAGAATACTGTGCTGCCGCCTATCAAAGTATCCGCATTGAGGGGAGGCTTGGGTGAAATGCTGTTGCGGCAGCATTGCATACGAGACAGAAATTGTGAAGACTGCATCTTTCAAGAACCGTGCCTTTTTCGCCATACTTTTTATACAGACATGGAAAAAAAACCGGCATATGTAACAGGAAAAGAAAGTGTAGGATATTTGATTGAATGTGATGATTTTAGAGAATTATTCAAAAAAGGAAACAAACTAAAATTTAATTTGCTTCTTTTTGGAAAAAGCATCGTATATTTTAACCTGTATTTTCAAGCGTTTTATCAGCTGGGTATGTATGGTATCGGAAAAAATAAATCTCTATTTAAAATTATAGAAGTCAGAAATGCGGAAGGCAACAGGATTATTTATAGAGATAAAGCTGATATGAGAGAGTATAAAGTGTTTTTTGTAAAAGATTATATTGCTGACAGGAAGAGAGAATTAGGGGATAGTCAGAAAACTTATAGGATGACTTTTATAGAACCATTCAGTATGAAATATCAGAGAGAATATATGAAAAAATTTTACGGAGAAGCATTGGTGAAGGGAGCGGCACGCAGGGTTCAGATGCTGAATTATTACATAGGACAAGAAACAAACTTACCGGAATTTTTCCAATATCCAAGAATTATTGATCAGAAAACAAAACTAGAGAGTATAAAAAGGTACTCCAGCACGCATGATTCAGCGATGATATTGCGAGGGATTTCCGGATATGCTGTTCTTCAGGATGTTACAGAAGAATGTCTAAATTACCTGATTGCAGGGGAATTACTTCATATAGGCAGAAATACAAGTTTTGGATTTGGAAAATATCATTTGTATACTAAATAATTCTCAGATTTTCGGGAGGTTCCATAGAGTAGACTGTCTGGAGATTGGAAGTGGGCTTTTGGTGAGGAGAAAAAAGGGAGAAACCTATGAGTGGCTGATTGAATTATAAAAAATCTAAGACCTGTTTTCCAGTCATTTTCAAGGTTCTGTTGGATGGCGTTCTCTCACTCGAATTTTCCAAGGGAGTACTGTTGATGTGGCTCATGATTAGATTTGATATTCTGTTATTCAGGCACGGAAGCAAATTCGTAGATTTCCAGGCACTTTTTCTGGAAGTAAACAACAAGCAGGCCACACAAAAGTCGCAATAGAATCGATTTGTGAAGACTGCTCCGGCTGTGATCGATGGTGAAGTGAACTATCAGGGAACTGGTCCATAAAGAGGCCAAGAAAGACAGGGACAGGAGATTTGTAGATCTGCTGGACGAAACACTGGAATTGGACCAGGCAGTTCTGATCTCAACGAGCAAAACGGAACTTCTGGCAAAAGGGATCGCGGAACTATCTTACAGGGAGCACGCGCTCCGGGTCGGTGAGATGATAGGACAGACCATAAGCGCAATGAGGTATGGAATGTGATCCGGGCATTGGGAGAAAAAGTCTGTAAGGGAGAAGAAAAGCTGACACAAGAATATTAGAGAGAGAATGAGAAAGAGGGGAAAAGAGGTTCCTGTCTGCTTAAGCAAGAGTATGGAGTTTATATCAAACTGCAGGGAAAGGAAAAGCAGGATAAAGTAAATACCTGGCTTCGGAGCAAGTATTAAAGAAAAATATAGCAGTAACAGCTGTAGCAAGAGAACTTGCATGCTTCGTCTGGGACATGGTGATGGAAAACATCCGCATTCGCGTTCCACGGCAGTACACAAGCGCTGTCCGTCAAGGGGAAAATGCGCCCGTTTCGCGGCCCGGGCCCGTAACAACCTTCTATTCTGGATGCGAATTGTAATCAAGCAGTAAGCAGCAGATTGTTTCCAAAACAGTAGCAATTGGATATAGTAAAATGTAATCCTTGAAAGAATCCAACTATCTGCATTGTTTCTGCTTTGGCACTTCGAAGATCCGTGCTCTTAGATTGCGGGGCACTCGGCGGAACCATTAGCCTGTCGGTAGCCAATCCACGAATAACAGACTGGCCACATGTCGGGAACTATAAAATCAGAATTCCTTACTGATCACACAAATGTTACGGTCAAGAAAAAGTTTGTTAGCTACCGCATTTACTTCTTGCTAAAAGTCACTTTATAACAGAAACCAGGAAAAATTGTTGGAACAGAAAAAATAAATTGAAAAGCAAGCTACCAATGATTAGTTGACGGTAACGAGAAGATAGACTGTTGTAGAAAAAATTGACTTTGGTTGAAAATGGGTTATAATCCCATTTTTGACAGTTGAAAAGAAAAATAAGTGCCACAATCCTTAAAAA
>ERZ1643246.378-NODE-378-length-58776-cov-10.359803_pt1 | contig 58776 bp, 49 predicted proteins | sample MGYA00579265_ERZ1643246 | MGnify/ENA primary metagenome ERZ1643246 (study PRJEB29033, sample SAMEA4952261) | chicken gut metagenome | biome: Broiler Chicken; feature: Gastrointestinal Tract; material: Caecum | place: Ireland | collected 2018 | study: Broiler... | reverse complement strand
GTAAAATTCTATGAAGCAGGAACCCCGCGACTTTAGTCGTGGGAGGTTCAGTTAAACAAATCTTTTAATCCTATTAGATTTGAGCCACAAAAATGGGCTAAACTTGCAAAAGATAATGGATTTAAATATTTATTGTTTACAACAAAACATCATGATGGTTTTTGTATGTGGGACACAAGATATACAGATTATAAAGTAACAGGAAAAGACTGTCCATTTAGAACACATAAATATGCAGATATATGTGCGCATCTGTTTGAAGCATTTAGAAGACAAGGATTAGGTATTGCAGCATATTTTTCAAAAGCAGATTGGAATGTAGACAGTTATTGGAGTGAAAAATATCCAAGAGGTAAATATCAATGGAGAGGACCTTCTTATGACCCATTAGAAGAACCAGAAGAATGGGAAAGATTTGTTCAATTTACTCAAAATCAAATTAGAGAACTTGGAACAAACTATGGACAAATAGATGTTATGTGGTTTGATGCAGGTTGGGTAGCTAAAGAAATAAATCAAGATATAAGACTTGGTGAAGTTATAGATGAAATTAGAAAATATCAAAAAGGTATGTTATGTGCAGATAGAACTATTGGTGGACCTTATGAAAATTATGTAACACCAGAACAATGTGTACCAGAAAAACCTTTAAATGTACCTTGGGAAAGTTGTATAACTATGGGTACTTCATTCTCATTTAAGTATGAAGATACATATAAATCACCTAGAGAAGTAATATGTATGTTAGTAGATATAGTAGCAAAAGGTGGTAACCTTGCACTTAATGTAGGCCCTCAACCAGATGGACGTTTACCAGAAGGCGCTATAAAAACTATGCAAGGTATGGGAGAATGGTTAAGTAAATTTGGTGAGTGTATATATGGTACTAGAGTGTGTGCACCATATAAAAAAGATGGTGTGGCATTTACACAAAAAGAAAGTGAAGATAAAGTATATGCAATTTATACATATGCAGATGAAAATGAACTTTCACAAGAAGAAATATTTATACCATATACAGAAACCTTTAAAAATATAGTATGTTTAAATACTGATAAAGAAGTAGAATATATAAAAAATGAAAAAGGTATAATAGTAAAATTACCAAAAGAAGAACAAGATATATGTCCAATAGCTCATATATTTTGTATTAACAAATAACCATGAAAATATCCTTAAATTTTTAATTTAAGATATTTATATAAAAAATTTTTAATAAAAAGAGGTAAATATTATGTCTGAAGAATTAAAAGTTGAACAAATGGAAGAAAAAGAAGAAGAAAAAGAAGTAGTAAATCAAGGTGTACATAATTATAGTCAAGAAGAGGACTATGTATGGCCAACAGATGAAAGAGTATTAAAAAAATTAGAATGGTTTAAAGACCAAAAATTAGCCCTTATGATGCATTGGGGAGCTTATTCTCAATTAGGTATTGTTGAATCTTGGGCTTTAAGCGATGCAGATGCAGAATGGTCTAGAGGTGGTATAGATTGGAATGTATCAGCTGAAGAATTTAAAAAACAATATTTTGATTTAAATAAGTCATTTAACCCTGTTAGATTTCAACCTTATAAATGGGCAGAAATGGCTAAAGATGCAGGTTTTAAATATTTAATATTTACAACAAAACATCATGATGGTTTTTGTATGTGGGACACAAAATATACAGATTATAAAGTAACAGGAAAAGATTGTCCATTTAGAACACATAAATATGCAGATATATGTGCTCATTTATTTGAAGCATTTAGAAGACAAGGATTAGGTATTGCAGCATATTTTTCAAAAGCTGATTGGAATGTAGATAGTTATTGGAGTGAAAAATATCCAAGAGGTAAATATCAGTGGAGAGGACCTTCTTATGACCCATTAGAAGAACCAGAAGAATGGGAAAGATTTGTTCAATTTACTCAAAATCAAATTAGAGAACTTGGAACAAACTATGGACAAATAGATGTTATGTGGTTTGATGCAGGTTGGGTAGCTAAAGAAATAAATCAAGATATAAGACTTGGTGAAGTTATAGATGAAATTAGAAAATATCAAAAAGGTATGTTATGTGCAGATAGAACTATTGGTGGACCTTATGAAAATTATGTAACACCAGAACAATGTGTACCAGAAAAACCTTTAAATGTACCTTGGGAAAGTTGTATAACTATGGGTACTTCATTCTCATTTAAGTATGAAGATACATATAAATCACCTAGAGAAGTAATATGTATGTTAGTAGATATAGTAGCAAAAGGTGGTAACCTTGCACTTAATGTAGGCCCTCAACCAGATGGACGTTTACCAGAAGGCGCTATAAAAACTATGCAAGGTATGGGAGAATGGTTAAGTAAATTTGGTGAGTGTATATATGGTACTAGAGTGTGTGCACCATATAAAAAAGATGGTGTAGCATTTACACAAAAAGAAAGTGAAGGTAAGGTATATGCAATTTATACATATTCAGATGAAAATCAACTTTCAAAAGAAGAAATATTTATACCATATACAGAAAACTTTAAAAATATAGTATGTTTAAATACTGGTGAAGAAGTAGAATATACAAAAAATGAAAAAGGTATAACAGTAAATTTACCAAAAGAAGAGCAAGGTATATGTCCAATAGCACATGTATTTTGTATTAATAAATAATTTTTTTAGATACAAATAGAATTTTCTATTTGTATCTATATTTATAGAAAAAAGGAAGTGATTTAATGTATTTTATAGATAAAAGAATAGGTATTATATGTCAACAATTAAAAGGATTAGTTGATAAGAAGAAATATGATGTATATAATGTAAAATATAAAAAAGGCTCTTTTATTACTCCAGAAGAAGTAGAAAAAAATGAACAAGACTGGATAGATTTTGACCATAAAAAAGACCATTGGTATGGTCCAGATGGTTATTATTGGTTTAAAGCAAGTTATACAGTTCCTAAAGAGTTAGAAGGCAAGCCAGTTATTATACATGTTAAAACTCAAATAGAACATTGGGATGATGGACAAAATCCACAATTTTTATTATTTGTAAATGGTGAAGCTAAACAAGGTTTAGATATGAACCATAGAAGAGTGCTTTTAACAGAATGTGCTAAAGAGGGAGAAGTTTATACTTTTGATTTACAATCTTATACAGGTACATTATATTCAGAATTTACATTAATTTTTGAAATAATAGAAATAGATAGAAAAGTAGAAAAATTATATTATGATATAAGAACTCCTTATGCAGCTTTTAATAGATTTGATAAAGATAGTAAAGCTAAAATACAAATAGAAAAAGTATTAAATGATACTATTAATATGATAGATTTTAGAGACCCTTATTCAGATACATTTTATAAATCTATTGAAGATACTACAAATTATATAGGTGTAGAACTTTATGAGAAAATGACAGGATATGATGATGTAATAGCTACTTGTATAGGTCATACACATATAGATGTTGCTTGGCTTTGGACAACAGACCAAACAAAACAAAAAGTATGTAGAAGTTTTGCAACAGTATTAAAACTTATGGAAGAATATCCAAACTATAAATTTATATCAAGCCAACCTCAACTTTATAAATATGTTAAAGAACGTCATCCAGATTTATATAATAAAATTAAAAAGTATGTAAAAGAGGGTAGATGGGAAACAGAAGGTGGTATGTGGGTAGAAGCCGACTGTAATTTAACTTCTGGAGAGTCTTTAGTTAGACAATTTATATATGGTAAAAGATTTTTTAAAGAAGAATTTGGTGTAGATAATCGTATATTGTGGTTACCAGATGTTTTTGGTTATTCAGGTGCATTACCTCAAATAATGAAAAAATGTGGTATAGATTATTTTATGACAACAAAATTAGCTTGGAACCAAATAAATAAAATCCCTAATGACACAATGATTTGGAGAGGTATTGATGGTTCAGAAATTTTAACTCATTTTATAACAACTTTAGGTATAGGGCAAAAAGAAGAAGATTTCTTTACTACATATAATGGTATGTTACACCCAGATGCAATTATAGGTGGTTGGAATAGATACCAAAATAAAAATATAAATAATGATATTCTTGTATGTTATGGATATGGTGATGGTGGTGGTGGACCTACTGCTGATATGCTAGAAATGTCTAAACGTATGGAAAAAGGTATTGAAGGTATACCAAAAGTACGTCAAGAATTTGCACTTAAATATTTTGATGAATTAAAAGAAAGAGTAAAAGATAATAATAGATTACCATTATGGGAAGGTGAATTTTATTTTGAGTATCATAGAGGAACTTATACTTCTATGGGAAGAAATAAACGTTCTAATAGAAAATGTGAACAAATGTTAATGGATTTAGAGTTTTTAAATGTATTAACAGGAAAACATAATAAAGAAGAATTAGATGAAATTTGGGAAAATGTTTTATTAAATCAATTTCACGATATTTTACCAGGTACTTCTATAAAAGAAGTATATGAAATGACAAAAGAACAATATGATAGAGTAGAAAAACGTTTAAAAGAGTTAATAAATGAACGTTTAAGAGATTTATCTGGTAAAGGTGATTATGTAACTATACATAATACTTTAGGTTTTGATAGAAATGATATAGTAGAGCTTGAAAAATGCAATAAAAATGCTTTAAAAGATGAAGATGGAAATGTATATCCTATACAAAATATAGAAAATGGTGCTATTGTATATGTTGAAAATATTAAATCTAAAGGTAGTAAATGTTTTGAGCTTGTTGATATAGTAGAACCTAAATGTAATTTTATATTAAATGGAAACAATTTAGAAACACCTTTTTATAATATAACATTTGATGAAAAAGGTTTAATTACTAATATTTATGATAAAGAAAATGACAGACAAGTTTTACAAGAAAATAGTAAAGCAAATTTAATGCGTATGTATGAAGATAAGCCTATGGCTTATAGTAATTGGGATATAGATATGTATTATACAGAAAAATATTGGGATGTAGATAGTGTTGTATCTATGGAATGGACAGAATTAGGAACAGTTAGAGCAACATTAAAAATTGAAAGAAATATAAGTAAATCTAAAATAGTTCAAAATATACATTTCTATAATGATATTAGAAGAATAGATTTTGAAACTTATGTTGATTGGAAAGATAGAGAACATCTATTAAAAGTACATTTCCCTGTTTTAGTACATACAGATGAAGCTACTTTTGATATTCAATTTGGTAATATTACAAGAAAAACTCATACAAATACAAGTTGGGATGAAGCTAGATTTGAAAGCTGTGGACAAAAATGGACAGATTTATCAGAAGGGCATTATGGTGTAAGTTTATTAAATGATTGTAAATATGGTCATTCTGTAAAAGATGGTAACATAGGATTAACATTAATAAAATCAGGTACACACCCATTTAAAGAAACTGACCAAGAAGAACATTTCTTTACATACTCATTATATCCTCATAGTGAAAAATGGTATAATGCTAATACTGTTAATGAAGCGTATAAATTAAATCAAAAAGCTTATGCTGTTGTAGGAACAGATAAAAATATAGAAAAATCATTTATTAGTGTAAATAAAGGGAATGTTATTATAGAAACTATTAAACAGGCTGAAGATAATAATGGTATTATTATTCGTGTTTATGAATGTGAAAATAGTTTAACTAAAGCTACAATAACTTTAAATGACTTAAATATTAATAGTATAGAAGAATGTAATTTAATAGAAAACTTTGAAAAAGAAGTTGAATTTAATAATAATAGTTTTGAATTTACTATTAAACCTTATGAAGTTAAAACATTTAGAATAAAATAAGAGGTTATTTATGGAAAAATATAAAAATAAAAATTTAACTCCAAAAGAAAGAGCAAAAGACCTTTTACAATATATGACTGTTACTGAAAAAGTTGGACAATTAAATCAAAGGTTATATGGATTTAATATTTATGAAGTAAAAGATAATGAAATTATTTTTACTGAAGAATTAAAAGAAGAAGTTAAAAAATATAGTGGATTAGGGGTTTTATATGGGTTATACCGTTCAGACCCTTGGTCTGCTAAAGACTTTGAAACTGGTTTAGTTGGTATAAATGCAATAAAAGCATATAATAAATTACAAAAATATGTGCTAGATAATTCTAGATTAAAAATACCTATTTTACATAGTACAGAGTGTCCTCATGGACATCAAGCACTAGGTGGATATTTATTACCAGTTAATTTAGCTATGGGGGCTACATTTAATCCAGAGCTTGTAGGAGAAGCCTATGAAGTTTGTGGTGAACAATTAAAATCTATGGGAGTAAATCTTGCTTTAATATCCCTATTAGATATGTTAAGAGACCCAAGATGGGGAAGAAGTGAAGAGTGTTTTGGTGAAGACCCTTATCATAGTAGTGTAATGGCTAAAGCTATTGTAAAAGCTGTTCAAAGTAAAGGTGTAGATGTTGTAGCTAAACATTTTGCAGGACAAGGTGAGTGTACAGGGGGTATAAATGCAAGTGCTGCAAGAATAGGTGAAAGAGAATTAAGAGAAATACATTTACCAAGTATGAAAGCTTGTTGTGAAGAAAATGTAAAAGGTGTAATGGCAGCTTATAATGAAATAGATGGTATATATTGTCATACTAATAAAAATCTTTTAACTAATATTTTAAGAAATGAAATGGGCTTTAATGGTGTAGTTATGGCTGATGGTGTAGCTATTGACCAATTAAATCGTATGACAGGTGATTATGTACTATCTGGAGCAAAAGCATTAAAAGCTGGTGTTGATATAAGTTTATGGGATATATCCTTTAGCAAATTAGAAGAAGCACTTGAAAAAGGTCTTATAAATATGGAAGATTTAGATAAAAGTGTTTTAAGAGTTTTAGAAAGAAAATTTGAACAAGGACTTTTTGAAAATCCATATTTACCAGAAAATGAAGATTTTATAAAATATAACTATGAAAATTATGACCAATCTTTACAATTAGCTAAACAGTCAGTTGTACTATTAAAAAATGAAAATAATATTTTACCATTAAAAACAAATAAAAAGCTAAAAATAGCAATAATAGGACCTAATGGAAATGATATTTACAATCAATTAGGAGATTATTCACCTTATATAAAAGAAAATGAAGGTACAACAATATTAAAAGGTATAAATGATTTTATTAAAAACAATAATTTAGATATAGAAGTTAATTATTTAAAAGGTTGTGCTATTTTAGATAAAAATACAGAAAATATTAAAGAAAGTGTAGAACTTGCTAAAAATAGTGATTTAGTTATTTTAGCTTTAGGTGGTTCTAGCAGTAGGTTTGGAGAAGTTACTTTTGATTCTAATGGAGCAGCTATTGCAAATAGTAAAGTAGCTATGGATTGTGGCGAAGGTATGGATTGTGCTAGTTTAGACTTACCAGGAAAACAAAATGAGTTAGCAAGTGAAATATTTAAAGTTTGTAATAATGTTATAACTATTATAATTGGTGGTAGACCTTATGCTATTAGCAATATAAGTGAAAATAGTAATGCACTTTTATATAGCTTTTATCCTGGTATGAAAGGTGGAGAGGCAATAGCAGAAATTTTATTTGGTAAAATAAGTCCTTCTGGAAGATTGCCAGTATCCATACCAAGACATACAGGACAAATACCTGTTTATTATAATTACAAATCATCTTATGGTGCATTAAATTATTATGATTTAGAAAAAACACCATTATATACTTTTGGTGATGGACTTAGTTATACAAAATTTGAATATAATAATATAAGTATATCTAAAAATCATTTAATTAATAATAATGAAGATGAAAATATAGAAATAAGCCTTAATATAAAAAATATAGGTGATTTTGATAGTTTTACAACTTTACAATTATATATACATCATAAACAAGCAAGTACAATAAGACGTATAAAAGAGTTAAAAGCATTTAAAAAGGTATTTTTACAAAAAGGTGAAGAAAAACAAACTACAATAACAATAGCTAAAAAAGAATTTTATATTTACAATGAAGAAATGAAATTTATTTTAGAAAATAGCGAAGTAGAACTATATTTACAAGATATGGGTAAAGAAATATTTAAAACAACTATAAAAATAGGATAATTAAAAAAATAAGGTTAAAAATTTATATTTTTAACCTTATTTTATATTGTTAATCATTGGTTTACAAAATTCTATAATATCACCAGCAATTTTAACTATATCACTATGTGAACCAGAATTTTCAAATATCATAGATACTACAATATTAGGATTTTCAGTTGGTGCTATACCTAAAAACCAAGTATGGTCTTTTTGTCCATCTACTTGAGCAGTACCAGTTTTAGCAGATATTGATATATCTTTAACTTGTGCTTTTTTACCTGTACCTTCTGTAACAACTTTTTCTAACATATTTTTTATAGTTTGTGCAGTTTTAGTAGAAAAAGCAGTAGTAAGTTTTTTAGGAATATTTTTATTTATTTCATTACTTTTATAATCTATTATACTATCAACTATATAAGGTGTCATTATTATACCATTATTAGCAATACCACAGCCAATAAGAGCAATGTGTAAAGGTGTAACTAATGTTTTACCTTGTCCTATATATGTTTGTATTATTTCATCAATAGAAGCATCATTGTTTAAATTAAAGCTACTTTTATTATATTCTAAAGGAAATCCTAAAGAGTTATTAAAAAGAGCATTATTTGCTACATTAGATATTTGTTTAGGTGTTATTATATTTGATAAGTTTGTAAAGAAACTATTACAAGAGACAGTAAGTGCTTTTTCTAGATTTAATTCACCATGAGCTTTTTTATCAAAACAATCTATTTTAGCATCACCAAATGTTTCATAACCTTTACAAGTATAAGTATAATTTTCCCAATCAGAATAGTTTTCTATAAATGTTACTGCTGTTATTATTTTAAAAACAGAGGCAGGAGGATATAAACCTTGAGTAGCTCTATTTATAAGAGAATTACTTTCATTATCATTTATTAAAGTATCCCATTGTTTAGAAACATTATTTGGATTAAAACTAGGTGATGAAACCATAGATAATATTTTACCAGTTGTACTATCCATAACAATAATAGCACCAGTTTTACCATTTAGTTTGTCATAACAATATTTTTGTAAATCTTTGTCTAATGTTAAAACAAGGCTATTAGCTTGTAAATTTTTATTACTATTAATAGTGTGTCCTAAACGCTGTAATAAATCATTATTCAAATTTTGTAATTCAAAGTTATATTTAGCCTCTATACCATAACCACCACTATCAATAAAGCCAACAGTATGGGCAAAAATATTATCATAAATATAAGTTCTATTTTCTTTAGTTTCAGCCAATATATTTAGATTTTTATCTAATATAGAACCTCTTTTTACATTAGTATTTTGACTTGCTTTAACCCTAGGATTATATGGATTACCTATTACATTTTTACTTTCAAAAAATGTAAAATATAATAAATAAATAATAAGTATTAAAAATAATAAAAAGTAAAACCAAAATACCTTTTTTATATTAGAACGCATAATATCACCTACTTAAGTAATATTTGTTATTTTTATTAATTTTAAATCTTTAAAATAGTTACAGGCAAACAAATCTATGAAGTACTTAATATAATACCAATAATAAAATTTTTAAGAAACTATAATTTTTATAGTATCTTTTTTATAAATTTTATAAATAAAAATTATATTAATGTTAAATATATAAAAACTTATTAAACATTATATTTAGCATTTCTTATAGTTACCCATTGTAAAATACTTATTATAACAAAATTTATAATAATAGAACTACCACCATAACTTATAAAAGGTAAAGTAACACCTGTTAAAGGAATAAATTTTGTAGCACCACCTATTATTAAAAATGTTTGAAAACAAAGTAAACTAGTCATACCAGAGGATAAAAGTCCTAAAAATTTATTTTGACTATTTAATGATATTTTAACACCTCTATAAAAAATCATAATAAAAATAAATATTAATCCTATGCCAAAAAATACTCCAAATTCTTCACATATAGCAGAAAATATCAAATCTTTTTCTACAACAGGTATAGTAGTAGGCATACCCATATTAAAACCACTACCCATAGCACCATATGTACCTATTGCAAATAGTGATTGTGCTATTTGATAACCTTTATTTGATATATCGTCCCAAGGATTTAACCATATTTGGACTCTTACTTTAACATGATTAAAAAGTTTATATGCAATAAAAGAACCTATACAAGCTAAAAATGAACCTAATAAAACAAGCCAAGTTTTAGAAGTAGAAATGTATAACATAATTAAATAAGTCATAAAAAATATTAAAGCACTTCCTAAATCTGTTTGAAAAACTAAACAAACAATAAATATAAATGACATTATGGAAGGGAATATTAAATCTTTTAATTTTAAATTATGCTCTGCAAAACAAGATGACAAATAAAATATAAATAATATTTTAACTAGTTCTGAAGGTTGAAATGTAAACCCTTTTATAGATATCCAGTTTTTAGCCCCTCCATCTTCTATGCCTATTAATAAAGTAGCAAGTAATAAAGAAAGACCTAAAAATAAATATAAATATTTAAAAATATTTAATCTAGGTAAAATATTTAATATTATAGGTATTATTAAACATATGGAAAAACCTAATATAAACCAACTAAATTGTCTTTTAGCTAAATCTGGGTTTAATCTATATAGTGTAGATATACCTATAGACATTAAAAGGAAAATACCATTCCAAATTAAATGACAACTATTTTTATATACTACACAAGCTATAATATTACCAACTATAATAAAAATAAGTGTTAGTAAAAAGAATAAAATAGCATTAAAATTTAAATTATTATTTTCCTTATTAAAAGCAAGTATTATAAAAGTAGAAGTATGAAAGAAAAAAATAATTAAACGTTGCATTAATAAATACATTTTACTATTTACACATACAATATTTTTTTCATTAAGACAAACTAAAAATCCTAATATTAAAAATATACCTATATAAATAAGAAAAATATATCTAGAAATACTTACTATAATTTCATACATAAAAATCTCCTATAAAACACCTCTGAAAAAATGACCATTAGTATAATCTAAGTTTTTAAATGGACTATTTTTAAAATTAAAGTGCTCTTTGTTTATTAAAGTTTTATTATAATAATTTATAATATTTTTTATATCTTCTTTACTTTCATCTACAAAACTAATACGAAAATAATTTGTAGAAAGTTTGTTAAATTCTTCATATTTATTTAATACAAATAAAGGTGATTTATTTATAATAGTAGTTACACAGTTAAAACAGTCATTTTTTATAGGAAAACTTGTTCCTGTTCTATCTTTTAAATAAAAATTATCACATTTATTTTTCATCTTACAAAATCTATTATTCCCTTTATTCCCAACATATAAACCTACAGGACACTGATGAGTTGTCATTAAAGGTAATTTACCATAAACTAATAATTCAGTATTTTCAGAAGATAAACCTTTTATTTCTGAAAGAGTAAGCTCAGGTGATAATGTAACATTATTAAATAAAGACAATAATTTTTCAATAGAGGAATTGTTAAATATATTAAATGTATAATCTGCTACTACTTTTTTATTAGTATTTAAATTCATATAATTTCTTAATAAATACCCATCTATGTTAGATTGTTCCAGTATATTAAACATTTTATAAAAATCTTTTACCATAGGTTCTCTAAATATCCAAAGTAATGCAAAAAATATTTCTACATTGTTTTTATGACTAATTTCTATAAAGTAATCTAAATCTTTTAAGTTATTTTCTGTTAATTCTATATATATTCTTTTTAAGCAGTTAGTTTCTATACAAGAATTAAATTGTTCTTTATTTTGTACTAAAGCTGTTAAATATTGATTTTTAGATATATTAATACAAGGATTATATTTAACATTTATTTTTTCTCTTCTAGAATTTTCAATAATTTTTTGTTGCAATTTTTCAGTAGCTTGTCTTCTAAGGTTATTTATAGCACTAACTGGAATATAAATATTTTCATCGATATCTATATTTTCAAAAACAAGATAAAATGGAGTATCACCTGTTTTAGACAATTTTTCTATAAGTAAGTCTTCAGTAACAGATGTATTATTAGCTTGTTCTACAATAAATCCTTGTTCTATTATTTCAATATTATTAACATATAATTTTAATGTTAAAGGTTTATTTAATTTTGCAACAACTTCTGCTTTTATTTCTTGTTTTCTAGTATCTTTATTATATAGTTTTTTTAATTTATTATCTAATGCTTTATCAAATGAACGAAAAACTAAATCACCTTTGTTTATATTTCCATTAATAGTAACATTAATTAAATCACCATTACCTGCTTGTTTAGAAATATTAGTACCACAATGAGGTTTTGTTTTTGTCCAAATTTCTATACCATCACCACCTATAACAGTTTCATTAAGTTTTATAACACATTTTTTAGTTTTTCTGTTATAGCTTTCAACTATACCTATTTGTAAACCACTACTTTTAGGTGATGGACTTATCATAGACTTATTAGACCATTTTTCATAATAGCCCGTTATAGAGTTACCACCACGGTTAAATATTTGAGTAAGTTCTTTTAAATCGTTACTTTCAATATTAGAAAATGTATTATTATCTACTTTATCAATATATTTTCTATAATTAGAAGTTACACTGGCAACATATTCAGGACTTTTCATTCTACCTTCTATTTTAAATGTATGTATACCAGATTTTACAAGTTTATCAATTATAGGTAAAGTAGATGTATCTTTAGGGGATAGCAAATAGTTATTAGCATAAACTTTGTCATCTTTTATAAGTTTATATTCCATACGACAAGGCTGAGCACATCTACCTCTATTACCACTACGTTCACCTATAAGACTGCTCATAAGACAGCGTCCAGAGTATGATACACATATAGCACCATGAACAAAAGCCTCTATTTCAATAGAAGTATTATGTGTTATATTTTCTATTTCTTCAAGAGTTAATTCTCTACTTAATACTACACGATTAAAGCCTAAATTTTGTAAAAATTTAACACCTTCTATATTATGTATAGTCATTTGTGTACTAGCGTGTAAAGCTACATTTTTAAAGTTATTTTTTATAAGATTAAATATACCTATATCTTGTACTATAATGGCATCTACACCATAAGAATAAACTTCAGATACAAAATTTAAAACATTTTGTATTTCATTTTCTTTATAAAGTATATTTAATGTTAAATTTACTTTGACACCTCTAAGATGACAATAATCTATAACAGATTTTAGTTCTTCATTATTAAAATTATTAGCACTTTGTCTAGCATTGAAATCTTTACCACCTAAGTAAATAGCATCACAACCGTTATTAACAGCGGATACCATACTATCCATTGAGCCAACTGGTGATAAAAGTTCTGGTTTTTTAAAATTCAAAATATTCACCTAATTTCTAAAATAAAATTTATTAAAGTTATGGACAAATTGTACAAACTTTGTTAAGATATATGTAACAATAAAACTAAATAAATTAGTTTTTATTATTCTAATTTAGCTATCAATTAATATTTTTAGTATAAACTTATATATATTTTTATGTTATATTTTGTAAATATAATATTTAATAATAGCTATTTTTGAATATATTGTATTAAAAAATATATATAGTTTATATAAATATTAATTAAACTATATTTGTATAAATTATACATATTATTTATTGTAGCTTTTCTAATTTTGCTTTTAGATTTTCAATTTCTTCTTCTAAATCTAATATTTGCAAATCTTTTTCTATCTCAAGCTCTTCTATATCTTTCATATTAGATAATTTTAAAGTAGTTTCGTTTAGATTATCTTTTAAATTGTCTATAACTAAATTTTTTTCAGCTAGAGATTTTTTTAAATCATTAATGATTTTATCTTTATCAGATGAATTATCATTTAGATTAGATTGAAGATTTTTATTTTCTGCTAAAGCAATATTTAGTTTATCTTTAAGATTAGATATAATATTATCTTTTTCATTTAAAGATTTATTAAATTCAAATTCTAATTGAGATTTAATATTTTTACTATTATTAAGTTCATTTTCTAGTTGTAATATAATACTATCTTTTTCAGAAATAGAATTAGACAATTTATATTCTAATTGTGAACTAATATTTTTATTTTCACTTAATGCATTTTTTAATTTATTTTCAAGTTCTAATATTAAAGTATCTTTTTTATTTAAATTATTTATTTCTTCTTTAAGATTAAAGATAATTGTATCCTTTTCTTCAGATAATTTTTGTATATCTAGTTTTAAATTAGATATAATAGTATCTTTTTCTTCAGATAGTTTTTTAATATCTGATTTTAAATTAGCTACAATAATTTCATTTTCTTGTGATAAATTTTCAATATCTAGTTTTAAACTATTTATAGTATTATTATTCTCTTCAGATAAATTTTCAATATCATTTTTCAGATTAGATATAATATTATTTTTTTCTTGAGAAAGCTTACTTATATCTAATTTTAGACTAGATATAATTTTATCATTTTCTTGATTGATAGATTTAATTTTTTCTTCAAGATACATTATAGAGTTATCTTTATTTTCACAAGAAATATTAAGTTGTTTAAGTTTATTTTCAATATCTGAATTTTTTGTTTCACTTATTTTAAGTTTTAATTCTAAATCAGATATGATTTTAGTATTTTTATTAAATAATTGGCGTTGTTTAAAAAGGTCATCAGCTATATTAAGAGCTAAAACTAATAAAAATGATGTAGAATTTTTATTCAAGTTTTCATATATAGAGGATAACTCATCCATTTTACTATTTATATACTTTGCAACACCATTTATATATTCATCACTTTCATTTGTAGAAAGATTATAATTTATATTACCAATTTTTACTGAAACAGTATGCTTGGTCGTTTGATTATTAATATTATTTTCTATACTCATATAATTCACCTCAAAAAATAATATAATAATTATATCATATATATAAAATATATCAATTGTTTTAATAAACTTTATTAAAATAATTAGATTTATTGTAATAAAAAGTAATAAAATTAAGTTAAAAATAAAAATATGTAAGAAAACTTAACATTTTATATAAAATAGTCTTTTATTTTTTCTATTTTTGATATAAAATATATAGAGACATTTATATAAAATAAATTATTAATTTTAAATATAAATATAAAAGGAGTGGCTTATTATGATATCAAATCAAATATTACAAAGTACAATAGATGGCTTAAAAAACATTACTAGAAGAGAATTTAGTGTTGTAGACAGAGAAGGTAAAGTGGTTGTAACAACAGAAGCTGATATGACTAATACTACAATATATGGTGTTGAGTTTTTTATTAATAGTCCAGCAGAAAATCAACTTGTACAAGGATATCAATATTTTAAAGTTTTAGACAATAATAGTACAGAATATATTGTTTTAGCAAAAGGTGAAGATGAAGAAATATATCAAATCGGAAAAATAGCAACATTTCAAATACAAAGTCTTTTAATAGCTTATAAAGAAAGATATGATAGAGACAATTTCATTAAGAACTTATTATTAGATAATTTATTACTTGTTGATATATATTCTAGGGCTAAAAAACTTCATATAGAAAATGATGTTAAAAGAATTGTATATCTTATAGAAACAGATGTAGACAAAGAACTTAATTCAGTAGAAGTAATAAGAAGTATATTTCCAACAAAAGGTAAAGATTTTATAACAGCAGTAGATGAAAAAACAATTATTCTTGTTAAAGAATTAGATGAAAAAGAAACGAAAGAAGATATAGAAATTTTTGCAAATGAAATTTATACAAAACTTACAGAAGAACTTAAAAAGAAAATATTAGTTGCAATAGGTTCTATTGTATATGATTTAAAAAATATTTCTTCATCATTTAAAGAGGCAAAAATGGCTTTAGAAGTTGGTAAAATATTTGAAGAAGAAAAAAATGTTATAAAATATGAACAGTTAGGTATAGGGCGACTTATTTATCAATTACCAAGTAATTTATGTAAAATGTTTGTTGGTGAGGTTTTAGATGGTATAACAATGGCATCTTTTGATGAAGAAACGCTTACTACTGTTGCTAAATTTTTTGAAAATAATTTAAATGTATCTGAAACTTCAAGACAATTATATATACACAGAAATACACTTGTTTATAGATTAGATAAATTACAAAAAATGACTGGTCTTGACCTTAGAAATTTTGATGATGCTATTATTTTTAAAATAATGTTAATGGTTAGTAAATATATGCAATATAGGGAAAACTTTAAATATTAACAAAAGTTTGAAAGGGCGATAAAATTGATTAAAGTTGAGAAAGTTACAAAGATTTATGATAATGGTGCAACTGCCATAAATAATATTTCATTAAATATAAATAAAGGTGAATTTGTTTTTATTATTGGTTCTTCAGGTTCTGGAAAATCTACTTTTATGAAAATGTTATTAAAAGAAGTTGAGCCTACAAAGGGTAAAATAATTATAGATGGTATGAATATAGGTGAAATAAAAAGAAAAGAAATACCATTTTTAAGAAGAAAAATGGGAGTTGTTTTTCAAGATTTTAGATTATTACCTAGCAAAACAGTATTTGAAAATATAGCTTTTGCACTCCAAGTTACAGAGGCACCACCAAAAGCTATAAGAAGAAATGTTCCAGCTATTTTAGCTATGGTAGGACTAACTCATAAAGCTAAAGTATATCCTAATGAGTTATCAGGTGGTGAGCAACAAAGAGTTGCACTTGCTAGAGCTATAATAAATAAACCACCTATATTATTAGCAGATGAACCTACAGGTAATTTAGACCCAGAAACAGCTTGGGAGATTATGGAGCTTTTAAAAGAAATAAATGCAAGAGGTACAACAGTTGTTATAGCTACACATGCTAGAGATATTGTTGATGAAATGAAAAAAAGAGTTATAACTATTCAAAAGGGTGTAATATTAAGTGACAAAGAGGGAGGTTATAACTATGAAGATTAGAAGTGCTAGATATCATATTAAACAAGGGGCTAAAAGCATTACTAAAAATGGTCTAATGTCAGTCGCTTCTATAGCTTCAGTTGCAGCTTGTGCATTTATGCTTATAATATCATTATGTATAGCTATAAATTTGGATAGAGCATTAGAAAAAGTTGAAGAAAGTATAGGTGTATCTTTGTATCTTGGTGATGAAGTTACAGAAGAGGAAATACAAGATATTTTTAAAAAATTACAAGATATAAAAAATGTAACAGATGTAGTATATATGTCTAAACAAGAAGCTTTAGATTGGGCGAAAAAAGAATGGCAAAATGACCAAGATATTTTGTCTGGTCTTGAAGATGACAACCCTTTTCCTAGGTCTTTTGAGCTATCTATAAATGGAGCTAAAAATCAAAAGCAAGTTATAAAAGATGTAACTAAATTACAAAAAGAATTTGAAGAACAATTAGTTGAAAATAGAAAAAAAGAAGAACAAGAAGTTCAAGAAATAATAGAAAATCCTTTAAGTGAAAGTACAACAGCTAAAAAGGTAGAACAGACAACTCAAGCAACAACACAATCAAAAGAAAAATCAATAGAAAATACATTTAAAACAGAAACTACTACTGAAGAAATAAAAATTGGTGATAAAGATTATGAATATATAGGAATTGAAAAAATAAGACATTCTCAAAAAGAATCAGATATATTATTAGCTATTAATAATACAGTTAGAATAGCTAGCATAATTATAATACTTATATTAGCAGTTATATCTGTTGCAATTATTGTAAATACAATAAAACTTACAGTTTATGTTAGAAAAACTGAAATAAACATTATGAAATATGTAGGTGCTACAGATTGGTTTATTAGATGGCCTTTTGTTATAGAGGGTATTATAATAGGTATAATAGGTTCTCTTATACCAATAGTTATATGTACATTTGGATATAGTAAAATTATTAATTTAATGTATGAAAGAATGCCTTTTATAAAAAATTATGTTGAGTTTAAAGATACATTATCAATGTTTACAGCTATATCTCCTGTAACTATTACATTAGGTGTTTTACTTGGGGTTATAGGTTCTGTTAATTCTATTAAAAAACATTTAAATGTATAGGAGGAAATAAAATTGAAACGATATTTAACATTATTTTTAACAACATCTGTATTTGTATTTTCTCTTAATAATAACGCCTATTCTAAAAGTGTTAGTCAACTTAATAAAGAACAGAGTAGTATAAAAAATCAAATAAATAGTTCTAAAAATACATTAGAACAATCTAAACAACAAAAAAGTTCTATATTAAAAGAAGTGGAAACTTTAGATGCTAATTTAGATAAAATTGAAACAGAACTTTCTAATTTACAAAAGAAATTAAATGATACAAAAGAAAGCTTAGCTAAATCTGAACAAGAACTTAAAGAAGCTACAGAAAGAAGAGAAAAACAATATGCTAGTCTTAAAGAACGTATAAGAGTTATGTATGAATATGGTGATAGTGGTTATATGGAAATTCTTTTAGATGCAAAAGGTTTTACAGATTTTTTTAAAAGAATAGAATATATAAACTATATAATGGATTATGATAATGACCTTTTTGAAAGATACAAAGAAACTGAAGAATTTATAGCTTTAAAAGTAGAACAAATAAAAGTTGAAAAACAAAACTTGGAAGTTTTAACAAAACAAACTTCAGAAAAGAAAAAAGAAGTTGAAAAAAGTATAGCTACTAAACAACAAAAGGTTGAAAGCCTTAATAAAGAACAAGCCGCTTTAGAGCAAAAAATAAAAGATTTAGAAAAAGAAGATAAAGAAATAGCAAATCTTATTCAAGAAGCACAAAGAGCAGCCCAACAAGCAGCAAAAGCAAAAACAGCAAGTGCTACACCTAGCACAAATAAAGTTTATGCTGGAACTGGTGGTAAGCTTGCACATCCTGTTCCAGCATATGCTGGGAGACCTTATAATGATGTTTATGGTTATAGAAAAAATCCAATTAGTGGAAAAAGTGAATTACATTCTGGACTTGATTTGAAAGCTACATATGGAACAGATATTGTTTCAGCTGAAAGTGGAACAGTAATATATGCTGGAACTAGAGGTGGTTATGGTAAAACTGTTATTATAGACCATGGTAATGGATTATCAACTTTATATGCTCATAATTCTAAATTAGTAGTAAGTAAAGGTCAACAAGTAAAAAGAGGTCAAGTTGTTGCCAAAGCAGGTTCAACAGGATATTCAACAGGAGTTCACGCTCATTTTGAAGTTAGAATAAATGGTAAGCATACGGACCCAGCACCATATTTAAAATAAAAATAGTTAAGATAAGAGGTGATAAATATGGAAAAAGGTCAAAATAGAAATATAAATTCAGATAAACGAAGTTCAGTTATAACAATTTTTATATTAATATGTATTATTTTAATTGCTTTTATAGGTATTGGTTATCAATTTATTACAACTGCCTCTAAACCGGGTTATGTTTCTTTAAGTCCTATAAATGTTAGTATTTCATCTGAAACAGGAGAACATAAAGTATCAGTTGATGTTGTATTAAATGGAAAAAGTAAAGATTTAAATAAAATAGATGTTGAAAAAGCTCAATTAATAGCTAAAGAAACTATTAAAAATTTAGATTATGATAAAATAAAACAAGAAAATGGAAATGAATATATAAAAAATTCTATTTTAGAAGAATTACAAAAAGAATTTGGTGATGACATAGAAAAAGTTACTTTAAGTCGCTTATTAACAAATGTTAGTATAGGAGAAGAAGGTACAGAAAATAGTAATCCATCTAGAGAAGAATTATTAGAGAACTTTGGCTGGAGTAAAAAGAAATAGTATTATTAATTAGGAGAAATTAATGACTGAAAAAATATTAGTTATTTTAAAAGAAAATAAAGATTTTATATCTGGTGAAAAAATAGCAAAGTTATTAAATGTTAGTAGGGCTGCAGTATGGAAAAATATAAGTAAACTAAAAAATATGGGATATAATATTATATCTGTTACAAATAAAGGTTATTTACTTGTAGAAAATAATTTTTTATTTAATAAATTAGAAATAGAAAAAGAATTAAATACATTTGTTTTAGGAAAAAATATCTATTTCTTTGAAGAAATAAATTCTACAAATGACTATGCTAAAAAGTTAATAAATTCTAACATTGAAATAGAAGAAGGTACATTAATAGTAGCAGATTGTCAAACAAGTGGTAAAGGTAGATTAGATAGAAAATGGGAAAGTAATAAAGGTGATGGTATTTTTTTATCTTTAATACTAAAACCAGATATAGAACTTTTTAGTATAATGCAAGTAACTTTATTAGCTGGTATTTGTGTTTGTAAGGCTATAAACTCAATAACTGGACTTAATGCTAAAATTAAATGGCCAAATGATATTATTATAAATAATAAAAAAGTTTGTGGTATATTAACTGAAGTTAATGCACAGATAGATAAAGTATCATATATTATTTTAGGTATAGGTATAAATGTTAATAATCAAAAATTTGATGTTGCTTTAGGAGATAAAGCAACATCAATATTTTTAGAAACAAATAAAAATATTGAAAGACAAAAAATTATAGCTAATTTATTAAAAGAATTTGAAAATAATTATTTTAAATATATAAAAGAAAAGGATTTTTCTATATTCTTAGATGAATATAAAAGTTTATGTATTAATATAAATCAAGTTTGTAAACTTATATATCATAAAAAAGAAATAATAGGTAAAGTTATAGATATATCCCCTTTAGGTGAAATTATATTTGAAACAGAAAATGAAATATTAAAAATAGTTTCTGGAGAAGTTTCATTGAGAAGTATTAATGGGAATTATATTTAAGAGGTGATTTTTTGGATAAAAAAGTTATATTTGCTACATCTAGTTATAATCAAAAATATTTTTTTGATGATATAACAGAAAGTTTACCAATAGATATAAAAAATAGTATAAAAGAAATAGGTATATATTTTGTAAATAAAGTTGGAGGAATTTTAAGTATAGGATTTTATAGTGATGGTAGTTTATTTATAGATTATAGCTTTTCAGAAGATGATTTTTTATGTGATGAAATAGGAGCTAAATTAGAAATAGAAAAAATAAAAAGAGAAAATAAACAATTAATATCTTCTTTAACTTTATGGTACAAGTTATTTAATAATAGAATGGAGTTTTAAAATGAAGATTGGAAATTTTGAACCTAAAAATAAAGTTTTTTTAGCACCTATGGCTGGTGTTACAGATGTTGTTTTTAGGGTATTATGCAAAGAAGAAAATTGTGGGCTTACATATTCTGAAATGGTAAGTGCTAAAGGTATAATGTATGATAATGATAATACAAAAAAATTATTAGAAATAGATAAAAAAGAAGGTAAAGTAGCAGTTCAGTTATTTGGTTCAGACCCTAAAGTTTTAGCTGATATGGCTAAAAAATTAGAAGATAATGAAGATATAGGCTTTTTTGATATTAATATGGGGTGTCCAGCACCTAAAATAACTAAAAATGGTGATGGTTCTGCACTTATGAAAAATCCAAAACTTATAGGAGAAATAGTAAAAGCTGTTTCAGCTTCAACTAAAAAACCTTTAACTATAAAAATAAGAAAAGGTTTTGATGATAGTTGTATTAATGCTGTTGAAATAGCTAAAATAGTAGAAGAAAATGGAGCTTCTGGACTTGCTATACATGGAAGAACACGAGAACAATTTTATTCTGGTGTTGCAGATTGGGATATAATAAAAAAAGTTAAAGAAAGTGTTTCTATACCTATAATAGGTAATGGTGATATAACAAGCCCTGAAAAAGCTAAAGAAATGTTAGATTATACTGGCTGTGATGCGATAATGATAGGTAGAGCAGCACAAGGTAACCCTTGGATATTTAAAAGAGTAGTACATTATTTAGAAACAGGTGAATTATTAGAAAAACCATCTATAAATGAGAAAATAGATATATCTATTAAACATTTAAAAATGCTTATACAATACAAAGGAGAGTATATAGGCATTAGAGAAATGAGAAAACATTTAGGGTGGTATATAAAAGGTATGCCAAAGAGTTCTGAAATGCGTGTTATAATAAATAGTATAGAAGACCCTAAAAAAATGGAAGATTTACTTCTTAGTATGAAACAATAAATATAAAAACCCCCTTATTTTTTAATAAGGGGGTTATATTAGTTATGCACAATATTTTTCTATATCTTCAATTATTAAGTTTAAACTAGATAACCAAAAATCTTTACTTTTTAAATCAACACCTATAAATTTACCAACTTCATATAAATCTGATTTACCAGTTATACTAAGCATATCATCATATTTTTTAAGAAAACTTTCTTTATCTTTCAAATAAAGAGCAAATAAACCTTTTGAAAATAATACACCATAAGCATAAGGGAAGTTATAGTAATTATTATTAGCGTTATAATAATGTGTTTTACAAATCCACATATATTTATGTAAATAGTTATGGTCAAGACCATTTCCATAAGCTTGTTTTTGAGCATCTTCCATTATATTGCAAAGTTCTTCGGCAGATATTAAACCATTATTACGTCTTTTAAATACTTCATCTTCAAATAAAAATCTACTATATATATCAACTATACATTGTAATGTACCAGATAAGTCATTTTCAAGAATAGCCAATTTTTCATCTTTATCATCACTTTTTTCTAAAGCAGATTTAACTAATATATGTTCACAAAATGTAGAGGCAGTTTCAGCAATAGGCATAGTATAAGACGTATTTAAGTATTTTTCATTGTTTAAGCATAAATTGTGATAGCCGTGACCTAATTCGTGACCTATTGTAAATATATTGTCTAAAGAGCCAGAAAAGTTTAATAATATACGACTTTCTTTTATAGTTTGCATACTATAACAAAAAGCCCCACCAACTTTTCCTTTTTTAGAATAAACATCTATCCATCTATTATCAAAAGCTTTTTTAGCAAAGTTTCCTAACTTTTCACTAAAATTTGAAAAGTTATCATATACAAATTGTTTAGCTTCTTCATAAGTATATTTTTTAGTATTATTTGATATAGGTGCAAATAAATCATAGAAAGGTAAGCCGTTTTTATGCCCTAAAATTTCAGCTTTTTTAATAAAGTATTTTTGTAATTTTGGTAAACTTTCTTTTATTGCTTCAAACATAGCATCAAAAACTTCTTTATCTAATCTTGAATTTTTTAAAGTCATTTCTAATGGTGAATTATAATCTTTAAGATTACAAATTTCTATAACTTCACCTTTAATCCCATTTAAAGAAAAAGCTACAGGAATATCTATTTTTTCATAGGCTTTAAGTTCAGCATAATAAGCCTCTTTTCTAACATTTGCATCACTATCATAAGCTAAATTTCTAACTTCAGGTAAAGTTAAAGTTTCATTGTTATAATCAACAGCTAATGTAGAAGTTAATTGTTGCCATTGTTTATTCCACATAATAGAACCATTTAAAGACATTTTAGAAATAATATATTCTTTATCATTATCTAATAATTTATCAGCTTTATTTTTAGCCTCTTTTAAAATAAAATTATATTCTTTTAAAATATCAGAATTATTTATTATAGTATCTAAATCTTCTATATCTTTTAAAAATATTGTGAGATAATTTTCTATTTGTGAAAAATCTATTAATATTTTTTCTATTTTAGACATTAAATTTAATAATTCAGAGTTAGTAGTATCTACTTTTAAACTAAGTACAACATATGCAATAGTAGTGTCAAATTTACTTAAATAGTCAAGTTTTATTATATATCTTTCTAATTTTTCTGAAGCATTTTCTATATTATTAAAATTAGTTTTACACCATTCTAAAGTATTATTTACACTTATTTCAAAATCTTTCAAATCAGTTATAAATTTTTCACTTTTATAGCTTTCATATAAGTTATTTAAATTCCAGTTACTATCCATAAATATCTTCCTTTCTATGTAAATTATATTTATATAATATAACATATATAGAAAATATAGTCAATATTTGATATAGTTTTAATTATATGATAATATATTAAATAGTGGAGGTAATTTTATGAATAATGAAGAGATATTAAAAATTTTAAAACAATATATAAGTGTAGAAGATATAAGCATAGATAAAATACCTAATATAGATTTATATATGGACCAAGTTACAAATTTTATAGAAGATAACTTAAAAGGTTATAAAAGAAATGAAGAGCAAAAAATAATAACAAAAACAATGATAAATAACTATACAAAAGATAAAATATTAACACCACCAAATAAAAAGAAGTATAATAAAAATCATTTAATATTATTAATTTTAATATATCATTTAAAATCAAATCTTTCTATTAATGATATAGGGTTAATATTAAAAGATAAAGAGGATAATATTCAAGATATATATAGTAAATTTTTAGAATATAAAAAAATATCAGATAATGAATTTTATAATAAAATAGAAAGTGATTTAAATAGTATTAAAGAAAAAGAAGATACAGCTATAATGCTATTTTTACTTAATTTAATTAATGAAGTTAATCAAAGAAAATATTTAGCAGAAAAAATTATAGATTTATATTTTAAAAATTAAAGTAATAATTTAAAATTAAATCTTGTATAATTTTAATATTAGATATATAATAAAGTATATATAGATTATGTATATTTTAGGAGGGAAATTTATGAATTATAAAAATTTATATGAAAATTGGCTAAATGATGAATATTTTGACATAAAAACAAAAGAAGAACTATTAAGTATCAAAGATAATGAAAAAGAAATTGAAGACAGATTTTATAAGGAATTAGAATTTGGTACAGGTGGTTTAAGAGGTGTTATTGGAGCAGGTACAAACCGTATAAATATATATACAGTTAGTAAAGCTACACAAGGTCTTGCAGATTATATATTAGACCAACCAGAATATACTAGAGAAAAAGGTGTAGCTATTGGTTATGATTCAAGATTTATGAGTCAAGAGTTTGCAGAAATAACAGCACTTGTTTTAAATGGTAATGGTATAAAAACATATTTATTTGATGAATTAAGACCAACACCTATGGTTTCTTTTGCTATTAGAGAATTAGGGTGTATAGCAGGTGTAGTTATTACAGCAAGTCATAATCCACCAGAATATAATGGTTATAAAATTTATGGTGAAGATGGTGGACAAGTACCACCACCAAAAGACACAGAAATAATAGGTTATGTAAATAATGTTAAAGATTTTAAAACTATAAAAAGAGCTGATAAAGAAGAGGCTACAAAAAATGGTTTATTTAACATTATAGGTAAAGAAATTGATGAAAAATATGATGAAAACGTTTTACAACAATTAGTAAATAAAGAAGTTATAGAAAAAGCAAGCGATTTAAAAATTGTTTATACACCTATACATGGAACAGGTAACAAACCAGTTAGACGTATATTAGAAAAAGCTGGTTTTATAAATGTTAATATAGTTAAAGAACAAGAGTTACCAGACAGTAAATTTAGTACTGTATCATATCCAAACCCAGAAGACCCCAAAGCATTTACATTAGCTTTAAAATTAGCAGATGAAATAGGAGCAGATGTAGTAGTAGGTACAGACCCAGATGCAGATAGGGTAGGAGCAGTTGTAAAAAATAATAGTGGTGAATATGTAATTTTAACAGGTAATATGGTAGGGGTATTATTAACTGACTATATTTTAAGTCAAAGAAAAGAAAAAGGTACATTATCTAATAAAGGTGCTATAATATCTACTGTTGTATCTTCTAATATGACTGAAAAAATAGCTAAAAATTATAATGTAGACTATTTTAATGTTTTAACAGGTTTTAAATTTATAGGTGAAAAAATTAAACAATTTGAACAAACAGGTTCTAATGAATATGTTTTTGGTTTTGAAGAAAGTTATGGTTGTTTAGCTGGTACATATGCAAGAGATAAAGATGCTGTTGTAGCTACTATGCTTATTTGTGAACTTGCAGCATTTTACAAAAATAAAGGTATAACTTTATATGAAGGTTTACAAGAAATTTATAAAAAATATGGTTATTTTAAAGAAGATATAAAATCTATTACATTAAAAGGTATAGATGGTCTTAAAGATATGGATAAAATTATGACATATTTAAGAACAACAACACCTACAAATGTAAATGAAGCTGATGTTGTAGAAACTAGAGATTATAAAATAGGAGAAATTAAAGATTTAGTTAATAATACAACAACAGATACAAATTTACCTAAATCTAATGTTTTATACTTTACATTAAGTGATAAATCTTGGTTCTGTGTTAGACCTTCTGGAACAGAACCTAAAATCAAAATTTATTTTGGTGTAGAAGAAGAAACAGAAGAAAATGCAAATAATAAACTTAAAAGTTTAATGAATAATGTAATGGAAATTATAGATGGTATTTTAAAATAGATAGTATCAAAAAACTCTAGTGCTAAAAATTTAGCATTAGAGTTTTTCCCATTTTTTTAAACTATTTATCATATAATCTTTAATATTAATATTATATACTTCATTTAAAATATTACTTTTTAAAATATTTTCACTTTTATCAAAACATTTAATATTACCATTTTGTAATATTAATATATTATCAGTTAATAACATAGCTAAATTTATATCATGTATAACACCTATTATAGTTTTATTTTCTTTTATTGCCCATTCTTTTAAAAATTGTATAAGTTCTATTTGATATTTAAAATCTAAATGGTTAGTAGGTTCATCTAATAATATTATATCAGGATTTTGAGCTATTAATCTAGCTAAAAAAACACGCTGAAGTTGTCCACCAGATAGATTTGAAATATATCTATTTTTGTATTCTAATAAACCAACAGTTTCTAAAGATTTTTTAACTATATCAATATCTTTTTTACTATTATTTATTAAAAATTTATCTTGATGAACATATCTACCCATTAAAACAGTATCAAAAACAGAGTAGTTAAAACTAATTGACATTAATTGGCTAAGCATACCAACTTTTTTAGCTAATTCTTTTCTTTTTAAAGATTTGATATTTTTATTATCAACATAGATATTACCTTTAAAGTCAATATTATTACATATACATTTTAAAAGAGTAGTTTTACCACAACCATTAGGCCCAATTATACTCAAATTTTGACCATTATGTAAATTAAGATTAATATTATTTAAAGCTTGAACTTTATTATAATTTACACATACATTTTCTATTTTTATCATAACATTATTTCCTTTTATCAAAATACAAATATATAAAAAATGGAGCACCAATAGCAGAAGTTATAGCTCCAACAGGTAATTCAATAGGAGCAGTAATAGTTCTAGCTACTAAATCACATAAAACCATAAAAGTACCACCAAGTATTAAAGACATAAAAAGTACAAATTTATGACTAGCACCAAATATTTTTCTAGTTATATGAGGTGTAAAAAGGTCAATAAAACCTATAACACCAACAACAGAAACGATAAATCCAGTTAATAAAGAAGCCATAGAAAGTAAAAATATTTTTACACCTTTAACATTTACACCACTAATATTTGCTTGTTCATCACCAAAAGTTAGTATATCCATTTCTCTATGTTTAAAAAATACTAATATAAAAATAGTTATTACAATAGGATATAATAGCAAAATATAAATACTATCTTTCATAGCAAAGCTACCCATTTGCCAAAAAATAAGACTTTGCAAATCTTCTTTTGCAAAAGTCATTAATATAGATAACATAGCATTAGTAAATAGAGAAAAAGCCATACCAGTAAGAATTATTGCATTATTTTGCATAGTTTTATCTAATTTAGAAGCTATAGCAATAGCTATAAAAACAGTAGTTATACCAAAAATAAAGCCAAATATTTGTACTGAAAAAATACCAAAAATATATATTTTAAATAATATACAAATACTAGCACCAAGTGCAGCTCCAGATGAAACACCTAAAGTATAAGATGATGCTAGTGAGTTTTTGAGTAAAGATTGTATAATTGTACCACTTAATGAAAGACCAGCACCACAAATAAATGCAAGCAATACTCGTGGTAGTCTAATCTTCCATAAAATAGATAAAAAAGTTTCGTTTATTTCTAAAAAGTTAAAGTTGAATATTTTATATAGTAAAATGTTTATAGTATGAATAGGAGGTATAAAAACACTACCAACACCAATAGCAAAAATAAATATAATACTACTTAAAATGAAACATATTAACATTTTATATATATTTTTCATAAAATCCTCTATATATTTAATTATTTATAAGCATAGCACATAACATTTCTCTAAGAACTTTACAAGCAACAGCAGTAGATACACCACTATGGTCATAATGAGGAGAAAGCTCTACTATATCAGCACCTATAATATTTAGCTTTGATACTTCTTTAATAGCGTTTATAAGCTCATTAAAAGTAACACCACCAGCTTCAGTTGTACCAGTACCAGACATAATAGAAGGGTCTAAAACGTCTAAATCAATAGAAAAATAAATAGGTTTATCTTTAAGTTTTTCTACAATTTCATCTAATGTGTCAAAATTAAATTTGTTAATATAAGTATGACCTTCTTTAGCCCAATAAAATTCCTCTTTTGTACCACTTCTTATGCCAAATTGATATATTTTTCCATCACCTATAAAATCCCATACTCTTTTAAATACACTTGAATGAGAAAGTTTTTCGCCTAAATATTCTTCTCTTAAGTCTGTATGAGCGTCAAAGTGTATAATGTGTAAGTCAGGATATTTGTTGAAAGCCTCTTTTATAATAGGTAATGAAACTAAATGTTCTCCACCTATCATAAGTGGTTTTTTATTAGCATTAAATATTTTTTTTGCTTGTTCTTCTATCATATTTAATGCACCTTGTGTAGAACCAAAAGGTAAATCTAAATCGCCACTATCATTTACTTTATATTCTTCTATATCTAAGTCAAAATAAGGGCTATATGTTTCAAGTCCTATTGACTCTATACGCATTGTTTGAGGAGCAAATCTTGTACCAGGTCTAAATGTTGTAGTACCATCAAAAGGAGCACCAAAAATAACAAGATTAGCATCTTCAAAGTTACTTTCACAGCCTAAAAACTTTTTAGGTAAAAAATTAATATCCATTTTTTAATTATCCTTTCTAAATATTTTCTTCTTCACCAAGAACTTTTATTATACCAGGTTCTTCATCATCATTCATAACAACACAATTTTGAGCCATATAGTAATTATAACTAGAAATTATTTTTTCTGTTATAAGTTCTCCTGGAATAATAAGAGGTATACCTGGAGGATAAATCATAATAGATTCACCACAAATCTGACCTAAAGCATCATCTATACGCATAGTACTTTTAGGTGAGAAATAAGCGTCTCTAGGTAATACGATAGTTTTTGGTTTTTCAAAAAAGTGAGAAATTTCTATTTTAAATGGTGGTTGTTTACCATAAAATCTTTTTGATAAATCTTCAAAAGCAGATACTAGTGCATCTATTGTTTCATTAGTATCACCAATACCAACAACAGCTAAAACAACATAACTTTCAGCAAGTTCTAATTGAATATTGTATTCTTCTTTTAATATTTTATAAACTTGGAAACCAGAAAGACCAAGTTCATTAACTTTTATAACAAATTTTGTATCATCAAAGTCATAAATACCGTGTTCATCATTTTCATCTATATAGTCTTCAGATATAACAGAAATACCATCAACTTTAGATAATCTAACTTTAGCTTCAGCACATTTTTTTAATAAGTCAGCAAATATTTTTTTGCCTTTTAAAGCAAGGTTAGAACGAGCTATATCCATACTAGCTAATAGTAAATAAGATGCACTTGTAGTTTGCATAAGATTTATAGTACCTCTTATTTTATTTATATCTATTAAGCCTTCATTATGAAATAGTGCAGAGCTTTGAGTTAAAGAACCTGCTGTTTTATGCAAACTAGCAGTAGACACATCTGCACCAAGTTTCATAGCACAATCTGGTAAATATGGATGGAAAGGTAAATGAGCTCCATGAGCTTCATCTACTAGTACAGCTATATTGTGTCTATGACAAATTTTTATTATTTTTCTAAGGTCAGATGCTACACCAAAATAAGTAGGATTAATTATAAACATAGCTTTAGCATCTGGGTGAGCTTTTATTGTTTCTTTAACATTTTCAACTTTAACACCATTTGCTATACCATAATTATAATCAATTTCAGGTTGGATAAAAATAGGCGTTGCACCAGATAAAATAATAGCATTAATAACAGATTTATGCACATTACGAGGTATAATTATTTTATCTTTTGGAGAACAAGCACTAAGTATCATTGTTTGAACACCAAATGTAGAACCATTAACAAGCATAAAAGCATTATCAGCACCATATGCTTCTGCTAAAAGTTCTTCAGCCTCTAATATTACACCAACAGGGTGAGAAAGCATATCAAGTTCTTTTGTAGAATTTGCATCAAAAGAAATAATATCTTCACCCATTGCTTTAGCAATAAAAGTATCTTTATTTTTTTTATGACCTGGAACGTCAAAGTGTATTATATTTTCTTCTCTATATTTTGATAGAGCAGTAAAAATAGGAGTTAACTTTTGTTTTTCTAAGTTCATTTTATATAACACCCTTAAATATCCTTTTGAGATATCGCACCCATTCTATAATTTATTTGAAAATTTATTTTATATTTTAAGATAATTATATATCAAAAAAATAAATAGTCAACATACATTTTAACATATTTTATCGTAATTTCAATATGATATTTAAAAATTTTTTATGAATTTGTTATATTATGAGAATAAAGTTATAATTTATATAAAAAGGTATAGCTAAAATATAATAAACTTTATAAAAACATATAACTAAATAATAATATATTAAATAATAATACATATAATTTTTATAATTTTTGTAAATATTTTTGTAGATATTTGTATTAGTTAAAAAAAATATACATATACTATAATTTTACAATATAAATTTTCAAAATATTGCGTAATTTTTACCAATAAAAATATATATATAAATTTTATTAAATATACTATTAAAAAAATATGTTGAAATTTATTTTTAAAGGTGTAAAATATATGAAATAGGGCTAAATTAAAAAATAAGTGTAAGAGGTGCGAAAAATGGAATATGATTTTTTATTAATTATAGCAATAATTTTGCTATCAACTAAATTTTTTGGATTAGTATCAGAAAAAGTTCATATGCCACAAGTAGTAGGTGCATTACTAGCTGGTGTTATACTAGGGCCATCTGTATTAGGAGTTTTAACAGAAACTGACTTTGTTGTTAAGACAGCAGAAATTGGAGTTATATTACTTATGTTTTTAGCAGGTCTTGACACAGATTTAGATGAAGTTAAAAAGACTGGTGTAGCTTCTGCAATAATTGCAATAATAGAAATAGTTGTTTCTTTAGTATGTGGTACAATAGTATATTATTTATTCTATAAACATAATGCAAATATAGACCCAATGTTTATGTTAAAAGCAGTATTTATGGGTGTTATAATTACATCTACATCTGTTACCATTGCAATAGAAGCCTTAAGAGAAATGGGAAAATTAAAAGGCAAAATGGGTACTACTATATTAGGAGCAGCTATTATAGATGATATAGTTGGTATTATTATATTAACAGTAACTATGAGTATTACTGATACTACTGTTAAACCTTTATCAGTTTTTATTAAAATTATTTTATTTTTTGTATTTATTGGTGTATTATATTGGGTTATACACAAATTTAAAGGATTTATTGAAAAACAAGACGGGAAAAGAAGGTCTTCTATATATTCTTTAGCATTTTGTTTTTTACTTGCATATGTTTCAGATAAAGTTTTTGGTATAGCAGATTTAACAGGAGCCTATTTTGCAGGTATAATTTTATGTAATATTGGTGTAAAAGATTATATAGCAAGAAAAGTTACAATTTTATCTTATTTGATATTTTCACCTATATTTTTTGCAAGTGTAGGTATAAAAACTAATGTTCATGGTATAACATTAGGAATAGTATTTTTTGCTATAGTTCTTTTAATAGTTTCTATTTTAACAAAAATAGTAGGTTGTTACATAGGTGCTAAAATATGTAAGTTTAATAATTTTACAGCTTTAGCTATTGGTACAGGTATGGTAGCTAGAGGAGAAGTTTCCCTTATTGTTGCACAAAAAGGTTCACAAGTAGGTCTTTTAGATGAAAATCTTTTCCCAGCAGTTGTTATAGTTGTAATATTTACAACCTTATTAACACCTATTATGTTAAAGTTAGTATTATCTAGTAAAAAGGCAAAAGAACAAATAGAATAGTAAATGTCAATAGTATATATAAAGAAAAATCTTTGTATATACTATTAATTTTTTTAGAAAATTCATAATTACTTTAAATTTAGTCTTATTTATAGGCAGTTTTTAATTGTAAAAAGAAAGAAGGAAAATTGTATGGAAAATTTAAAAGTATTTCTAAGTTATTTATGTGGTGAATTTAATAATGATAAACAAATTGAAAAAGAAGAAAAAGATGGTAAAGTGGTACACCCTAAAGCAAAACATATAAACAATATTTGTAACCATAAAATTAAAAATTTACCAGAAAATTTTAAAGGATTTTTTGTTATAGAAGAAAGTTATTATGAACAAGGTAATTTTAAAAATATTTTACCTCATTTATTTTTATTTACAGAAAATGAAGAAGGAAAAGTAGTTTTAACTTCTTATGACTTACCAGAAGGTGTTGCTAAAGAAGATTTTAGAAATAATAATGAAGAACTTATAATGGATTATAATGAACTTAAAATATCTGAAAAGTTTACACCTATGACATATGAATTTATAAACAATGGTTTTGAAGGTAAAAGTATAAGTCATTTTACACCAATAACTACATTTATTTTAAATGAGAGAACAGAAGAAGATACACTTTATGTTAGTGAAATATTTAAAAAAGAAGATAAAATAACATTTGGATTTGAAGACCCTATAGTTTATAATAGAATTAAAAAATTTTAAAATAGGGGGATAAAATGAAAAAAATATTAATGCATAATAAAAATTTAAAAGGTAAAACAAAAGTTTTAGGTGATAAATCTATTTCACATAGAGCTATAATGTTTGGTGCAATAGCAGAAGGTGTTACAAATATTAAAGGTCTTTTAAAAGGTGAAGACTGTATTTCAACTATAAATTGTTTTAAAGATTTAGGTATAAAAATAACTGAAGAAAATAATATAATAAGTGTTTATGGTAATGGTTTATATGGTTTAAAGAAGCCTAATAAAACTTTATATGTTGGTAACAGTGGTACAACTATACGTATTATATCTGGTATTTTATCAGCACAAAATTTTTCTTGTGAAATAACTGGTGATAGTTCTATTATAAAAAGACCTATGAAAAGAATAATTGAGCCATTATCTTTAATGGGGGCTAATATAGAAAGTAATAATAATCTTGCTCCTTTAAATATTAATGGTAATAACTTAAATAGTATAAGTTATAATATGCCTGTTGCTAGTGCACAAGTAAAATCAGCTATATTATTAGCTAGTTTATATGCTAAAGGTAAAACTACTATTATAGAAAAATTTAAGTCTAGAGACCATAGTGAAATAATGTTAAATTATTTTGGAGCTAATATTAATGTAAATGGAAATATTATTCAAAGTAAAAAAATTGAAAAACTAAATGCTCAAAATATAGAAATATGTGGTGATATATCTTCAGCTTGTTTTATTATTGTAGGGGCTTTAATTACAGAAAATTCTCATATTATTATAGAAAATGTTGGTATAAATCCAACTAGGATAGGTTTTTTAGAAATACTTAAAAAAATGGGAGCTAATATTAACTTTTTAAATACTAGATTTGTAAGTGGCGAAAAAGTATGTGATATAGAAGTTAAATCTTCAAAGTTGAAATGTTGTAATATTTCAGGTGAAATTATTCCGCGTATGATAGATGAAATACCATTATTTGCTTTAGTTGCATCATTAGCAAATGGTAAAAGTATAGTTAAAGATGCTCAAGAACTTAAGTTTAAAGAAAGTAATAGAATAAAAACAATAACAACAGAACTTAACAAAATAGGGGCTAATATAATAGAAACAGATGATGGTATGATTATAGAGGGAAATAGAACATTTTTTGGAAATAAATGTGAAAGCTATAATGACCATAGAATAGCTATGTGTATAGCTATTGCCTCTTTAGTATGTAAAGAACCTATAATTTTAAATGACTATGAATGTATTAATATATCATTTCCTAATTTTTTTGATATTTTAGAAAATTTATAAATATTATATATCCTATATTTTTTAATATAGGATATTTTAATAATATAAATATTGTATTTTAAATTAATATATGTTAAAATTAATAAAAAATATAATTTTAAGGTGGGAATATTATGCAAATTAAAATAGAAGAAAGATTTTTACAAACAAGATTAATTTCTTCTTTAGAAAAAGTTTTTTGTGATGAAGAATGTATAGCAAAAGAGTTTAAAAATGGTTCTATGTTATTAAATGAAAGATATTCTTTTCAATTAGCTTTTATGTTAGAAGGTGAAAGATTAGATGATGTCAATATTTCTATAAATTCACCATTACAAGAATATATTTCAGTTAGGTTGGTTGAAAGTGTACCATCTCAAATGCCTTGTTATCATAATTGTGATGAGAATGTATTAAGAACTACACCTGGTTTATATCCAGATGTTTTAGTTGATATGCCAAAGTATAATTTAAGATTATTAAATAAACAATGGAGAAGTGTTTGGATTACAATTGACCCTAAATGTAATGTAAAAGCTGGAAACTATGAAATAGAAGTTTGTCTTAATGAAAAAGATAAAAATTTAACTAAAGATATATTTACAATAGAAATTATAAATGCAAAATTACCAGAACAACAATTAATACATACACAATGGTTTCACGCAGATTGTATAGCTACTTACTATAAATTAGATGTTTTTAGCGAAGAACATTGGGAAAAATTAGAACAGTTTATTAAAGTTGCTGGTGATTATGGTATAAATATGATTTTAACACCTATTTTTACACCTGCTTTAGACACTGAAGTAGGAAAAGAAAGACCAACTGTTCAATTAGTAGATGTAATAAAAAATGGTGATAATTATACTTTTAAATTTGATAAGTTAAAAAGATTTTTTGATATATGTTTTAAAAATAATATTAAATATTTTGAATATTCTCCATTATTTACTCAATGGGGTTCAAAATTTACACCTAAAATTGTAGCAGAAGAAAATGGACAATTAAAAAGAATTTTTGGTTGGGATACTCTTGCAAAATCACAAGAATATGAAAATTTTTTAAATCAATTTTTACCTAAATTTGTTGAGTTTTTAAAAGAACAAAATTTACAAGAAAATAGTTGGTTTCATATATCAGACGAACCTTCTTTAGATGATTTAGAAAACTATGAATTTTGTTATAACTTAATAAGTAAGTACATAAAAGATTTTCCTATTTTTGATGCACTTTCTAATTATGAATTTTATGAAAAAGGTTTTGTAAAATATCCTGTTGTTGCAAGTGACCATATAGAACCTTTTATAGAAAATAATGTTAAAGATTTATGGACTTATTATTGTTGTGGACAACAAATAGATGTTGCAAATTGTTTCTTTAATATGCCAAGTCATAGAAATAGAATTTTAGGTATGCAACTTTATAAATATAATATTAAAGGCTTTTTACATTGGGGCTATAACTTTTGGTATTCTCAATTTTCAAGATATGAAATAGACCCTTATTTAGTTAGTGATGCTGGTTGTGGCTTCCCTTCTGGTGATGCCTATATGGTATATCCAGGTAAAGATGGTGTTAATGTATCTTTAAGATTAGAGGTTTTATATGATGCATTACAAGATTTAAGAGCATTACAATTATTAGAAAGTAAGATAGGTAAACAAGAAATTTTAAATATAATAGAAAAAGAATGTGAAATTACTTTTAAACAATATAAACATTGTTCAGAATGGTTACTTAATACTAGAAAAACTATTAATAATTTAATAAAAGAAAATTTATAATTAAATTAATATAGGGTGTAGAAAAAATCTACACCCTATATTAATTTAACACTTTAGTTTATAAATATAAAAATATTTTTATAAAATCTTTAAGTTTAGGTTAAAATATATTTATATTTATCTTTTCAAATTGTAAAAAATTTGATATAATAATTATAGTTTAATAGAATTTATAGTGTTTATAAATATAAATTTTGGAGGTTATATTATGGCTTTTACAAATAATAATGGTGTAGTGCAAATAGCAGATGATGTTTTAGTTGCTATTGTTCAAACAGCAACAATGGAAATAGATGGAGTTCATTCTATTATTTCAACTTTAGCTAGTGAAATAATGGAAAAACTTGGTAAAAAAACAAATAAAGGAATAAATATATTTAATAATAATAATAAACTTACTATAAATATAAATTTATCTATAAAACAAAATTATAAAATATTAGAAGTTGCACAAAATGTTCAAAATAAAGTTAAAAGTGCAATGGAAAGTATGACAGGTTTAGAAATAGACAAAATAAATATAAATGTTGTATCTATTGAAATAGATAAAAATAAAAATAAAGAAAATAAAGTAAACTAGTTTAAAAATAGAGGTGATATAGTGGAAGAATTACATATGCCAGTAAAAAAAAGATTAGAAACTAGAAGTAATACAAGAAATCATGTTTTTAATCTTGTTTTTCAATTAGAATTTTTTAATAAAGATGATATTTTACAAATTGTAAATAAATATTATGAAACTTTAGAAGCCGAAGAACAGTTTGAAAAAAGCAAAGATGAAAATTTTACATCATTAAAAATTAATAAATCTATTATAGAAAAACAAATATTTGATTTAGTAAATAAACTTTCTGAAATAGATGAAAAAATAAAACAATGTTCTACAGGTTGGGAAATAGAACGTATAGATAAAGTAGATTTATCTATATTAAGACTTGCTATTTATGAAATGTTATTTGATGATGTACCAAACAAAGTAGCTATTAATGAAGCAATAGAATTAGCTAAAGAATATAGTGAAGAAAAATCTTATAGATTTATAAATGCAGTTCTTGCAAAAGTTTAGGTTGTTTTTATGAATGAAAATATTTATACAGTTTCACAAGTAAATAATTATATAAGGCTTTTATTAGAAGATGATGTTTTATTAAATGGAATTTATATAGAGGGTGAAATTTCTAATTTAAAAAGACATACTTCAGGTCATATATATTTTTCTATAAAAGATGAAGAATGTTCTATTAATGCTGTTATATATAAACAAGATGCTTTAAATATTAAAGGTAACTTTGAAAATGGAACAAAAGTTATTTGTTTTGGTTATATTTCTTCTTATCCTAAATCTGGACAATATCAAATATGTGTGAAAAATATTAAAAATACAGGTTTAGGAAATGTTTTTTTAGAGTTTGAAAATTTAAAAGAAAAACTTAAAAATGAAGGGTTGTTTGATGAAGTCTATAAAATGGAATTACCTAAATTACCTAAAATAATAGGAGTTATTACTTCTCAAACAGGAGCTGCTATAAGGGATATATTAAATGTTGCTAAAAGAAGAAATCCAAATATAAAAATAATTTTAATACCAGCTTTAGTACAAGGGAAAGATGCACCAAATAGTATAATAAATGCTATTAATATAGCTAATGAATATGGAAAACTTGATATTCTTATTTTAGCTCGTGGTGGTGGCAGTAAAGAAGATTTATGGGCTTTTAATGATGAAAATTTAGCAAGAGCCATTTTTTATTCTTCTATACCTATTGTTACAGGTATTGGACATGAAATAGATTTTACAATAGCTGATTTTGTAGCTGACTTTAGAGCCCCAACTCCTTCAGCAGCTATTGAAGTATGTTTACCAAAAGTTGAAGATTTAAAAGAAAAAGTGTATAACAATTTTTGTAGTATTAATAGAAATATAAATAAAAAAATTGGTGAAAGTAAACTTAAATTTCAATTGAATATAAATAAATCTTGTTTTGTAAACTTTTTAGATAGAATATTAGATTATCAAATTTTTGTGGAAAATAAAATTGATAAAATGAATTTAAGTATAAGTTCTAAAATAAGAGAAAATAAACTTATTTTAAATTCTAATATAGATAAAATAGAGGCTTTATCCCCTTTAAATATATTAAAAAATGGTTATACTTTTGTATGTGATAAAGATGAAAAAAATATTAAATCTTCTAAAGATTTAAATAAAGATGATGAAATAATACTACATTTTTTGGATGGAAGTAAAAAGGCAAAAATAATAGAATGAGGTTTTTATGGCTAAGAAGAAAATATTTGAAACTTCTTTAAAAAGACTAGAAGAAATAACAAATGAAATGGAAAAAAATGAAACAACTCTTGAAAATTCTTTAAAATTATATAAAGAAGGAGTTGAAGAAGCTATGTTTTGTGCAGAATTTTTGAAAAATATGGAAGAACAAGTTTCTATATTACAAAAAGATGCAAATGGACTTTTTAAGCTTAATTCCTTTTACGATATGGAGGAAAATTAACTATGATAAATATTGTAAATACAGAAATATTATCATACTTAAATAAATATGCTAGTAAAGAAATGTATGAACCTATGGAATATAGCTTAAAAGCAGGTGGTAAAAGATTTAGACCTATAATAATGCTTTTAATGTGTGAAGCTATTTCAGGAAGTTATAAAGATGCAATACCTTTTGCTGTTGCTATGGAATGTATACATACATATTCTTTAATACACGATGATTTACCTAGTATGGATAATGATGATTTAAGAAGGGGTATGCCTACTTGTCATATAAAATTTGATGAAGCAACTGCTATATTAGCTGGTGATGGACTTTTAAATATTGCATTTGAAATAATGCTTGATAAATTAAAAAGTAATTTTGAAAAAAAATATTTAGATGCAATAAGCTGTATAGCTAATGCTTCAGGTACTAATGGTATGATAAAAGGACAAGTTTTAGATATTAAAGCAGAAAATAAAAAAATTAGTGAAAAAGAACTTTTTGAAATATATGAAAATAAAACAGGAAAACTTATTTTAGCTAGTATAAGAGTAGGGGCTATTATAGGTGGTGCTAATAATGAACAACTTAAAATAATTGAAGATTTAGCTTATAAATTAGGTATAGCTTTTCAAATACAAGATGATATACTTGATATAGAGGGAGACCAACAAAAAATAGGTAAGCCAATTAATAGTGATATAAAAAATAATAAATCTACTTATGTAAGTATTTATGGAATGGAAAAAGCTAAACAAGATTATAAGTTATTATCAAAAGAAGTTTTAGAAAACTTAAAAAATTTAAATTTAGAAGAAAAGTCTATTTATAATTATATTAAAAACTTAATAGATAGAAATAGCTAGTATAAAAATAGAATTAAGGTGATATTATGACAGTTTTAGAAGAAATTATTAATAATAAAATAATACAAACAGCTGTTTTATCTTGGTTTGTAGCGCAATTAATAAAAATAGTTATAGATTGTATTAAAAATAAAACAATAAATCCAGCACTTATTACAAGTTCTGGTGGTATGCCTAGCTCTCATAGCTCTTTTGTTACTTCTCTTGCTTGTGCTACAGGTTTTACAGAGGGGTTTGGTTCTACATTATTTGCTATTACTTTTGTTCTTAGTATGGTTGTTATGTATGATGCTTCAGGTGTAAGGCGTGCTGCTGGAAAACAAGCAGAAGTATTAAATATTTTTATTGCCAACTTTGAAAAACATGGTATAAAAATAGATTCTAAATTAAAAGAACTTTTAGGACATAGTCCAGTAGAAGTTGTAGCTGGAGCTATACTGGGTATAATTATTGCTGTAATTATGTATTAAAATATATTGAAAAGGAGGACTAAAATGTCATATTTAAGTAATATTAATAGTCCGTCTGATTTAAAAAAGCTTAATATAGATGAATTAAATACTTTATCACAAGAAATAAGAGAGTTTTTAATAAAGTCTTTATCTAAAACAGGTGGACATTTAGCATCTAATTTAGGCGTTGTTGAGTTAACAATAGCACTTAACTATTGTTTTGATTTTTCTAAAGATAAAATTATATGGGATGTAGGACATCAAGCATATACACATAAAATTTTAACAGGTAGAAAAGAACTTTTTGATACACTTAGAAAAAAAGATGGTCTTAGTGGTTTTCCTAAAACAGAAGAAAGTATTTATGACCATTTTAATACTGGTCATAGTTCTACGTCTATATCAGCGAGTCTTGGATTTGCTACTGCTAGAGATTTACTTGGTAAAAATTACAATGTAGTATCTGTTATAGGTGATGGTGCTATGACAGGTGGCTTAGTATATGAAGCTATGAACAATGCAGGGGCAAATAATAAAAAACTTTTAATTATATTAAATGACAATCAAATGTCTATTTCTGAAAATGTAGGTTCTATGAGTAAACATTTAAGTAGTTTACGTTCTGCTCCAGAGTATATAGAAGCTAAATTAGATGTAAGACAATTTTTAGAAAGATTTAATATAGTTGGTGATAAAATAAACAAAGTTTTAGAAAAAACTAAAGAGGGTATAAAATATGCTGTTTTACCTAGCGTAATGTTTGAGCAACTAGGTATAAAATATATAGGGCCAATAGATGGACACGATATACAAGGGCTTATTAAAGCTATAAATAATGTAAAAAATATAAATAAACCAGTTTTATTACATATTATAACTAAAAAAGGATTTGGATATATACACGCAGAAAATGAACCTTACAATTATCATGGTGTAGCACCTTTTGATGAAGAAACAGGAAAGCCTATTAATAAAAATAAAGTAGAAACGTATTCAGATGTTTTTGGTAAGTTTATGGTTAGAGAGGCAAACAAAAATAAAAAACTTGTAGCTATTACTGCTGCTATGCCTTCTGGAACAGGACTTACATTTTTTAAAAAAGTATATCCAGATAGACTGTTTGATGTTGGTATAGCAGAAGAACACGCAGTTATATTTGCTGGTGGTCTTGCTATGAGTGGATTTGTACCAGTGTTTGCAGTATATTCTACATTTTTACAAAGAGGCTATGACCAAATAATACACGATATATGTATACAAAATTTACATGTTGTATTTGCAATAGATAGAGCTGGAGTTGTTGGTGATGATGGAGAAACACATCAAGGTATATTTGATATATCATATCTTTCTCATATTCCTAATTTAACAGTTTTAGCATCTAAAAATAAAAGTGAACTTTTAAAAATGTTAGATTATGCTATAAATAAACATAATGGACCGATAGCTATAAGATATCCAAAAGGTGTTGCTAATGAAACATATAGTAAAAATGAAATGGATATTTGTTATAATAAATGTGAAGTTATAAAACAAAATGGCAATATAGCTATTATATCTGTTGGAACTATAATAGATAATGTAAAACCAGCTTATAAAAAATTAGTAGAAGAAGGTTACAATATATCTCTTATAAATGCAAGATTTATATCACCAATAGATAGTGAACTTATTGAAAATATTAAAAATAATTTTGATTATATATTTACAGTTGAAGATAATATTTTAAAAGGTGGTTTTGGTTCAAATCTTACAACAGAACTTATTAAAAATGAAATTTTTAATAAAAAAATATATAATATAGCTTTTAAAGATGAGTATATAGAACAGGCAACTATAAAAGAATTACATCAAAAATATGGACTAGATGAAGAAGGAATATATAAAACTATTAAAGAAAAGTTAGGAAATATAGAAAATGGAAAATAGGCTTGATATAGCTATAAAAGAAAAATTTGGCTATTCTAGAGAATATTCTAAGGAAATTATTTTAAAAGGTTATGTTTTTGTAAATAATAAAAGTATAAACAAACCATCTTATAAAGTATTAGCTAGTGATGTTATAACTTTAGATGAAAAAGCCAATCCAAAATATGTAAGTAGAGGTGGTTTTAAATTAGAAAAAGCATTACAATATTTTAATATATGTTTAGAAAATAAAAAATGTATTGACATAGGTGCTTCTACTGGTGGATTTTCTGATTGTATGTTACAAAATGGTGCTAGTTTAATTTATGCAATAGATGTAGGTACTAATCAATTAGATAGTAAAATCTTAAATAATGATAAAGTTATATCTATTGAAAATATGGATATAAGAAATTTTGAAACGAATGAAAAATTTGATTTTATATCTGTTGATGTTTCTTTTATATCTGTTAAAAAGATTATTTATAAAATATATGAGCTTTTAAAAGATGATGGTATAGTTAATATACTTATAAAACCTCAATTTGAGGCAGGTAGGGAAAATATAGATAAAAATGGAATTGTCAAAAATAAAAATATTCATATAAAAGTTTTAGAAGATATAGTGAATTTTTGTAAACAACAAGGATTTTTAATAAATAATATTACTTATTCACCTATAAAAGGTGGTAAAGGTAATATAGAATATCTTATTTGTTTAAGTAAAGGAGATAAAGAAAACATCTTACCTTTAAAAAATATAGTTTTTGAAGCTTTTGAAAATTTAAAGTAAAGGAGTAGTATTATGTATATAGGAATTATAACAAATGAAGACAAAGATTACAATTTTGAATATACAAAAGAACTTATAAATTTTTGTATAAAACAAAATACTAAACCTTTAATATTAAAAAATTTCAAAAATATGATAATGAATGAAAAAGTTTTATTTTTAGAAGAAAATGAACTTTTTAAAAAAGCTAATTTTATAGTTATTTTAGGTGGAGATGGTACAATACTTAGATGGTCTAAAAAAATAGCTAAATTTAATAAAAATATTTTAGGGATAAATATGGGCACTTTAGGATATTTAACAGATGTTGAAAAGCATGAAGGTACTTTAGCCATAAAAAATGTTTTAAATAATAACTATAATGTTGAAAAACGTATGATGATTAGTGCAACTATTAATAATAAAGAGTATATATGTTTAAATGAAGTTAATATTAATAATGGTAATGTTTCAAGAATGGTAAAAATAGGTATAGATATAAATAATAGATTTGTAGATGCATTTAGTGCAGATGGTCTTATTATATCTACTCCCACAGGTTCAACAGCTTATAATTTATCAGCAGGAGGACCAATATTAAAACCAGATATTGAGCTTATGGCTATTACCTATGTTTGTCCTCACGCATTATTTTCTAGACCTTATGTAATTTCTTCTAATGATGAAATAAAAGCTTATGTTACTAATAAAGACAGTGTAGCATATTTGTCATTAGATGGACAACAATCTATACCTATAAATTATGGTGACAATGTTTATGTGAAAAAATCTTCTTTTTATACCAACATTATAAAAACAACAGAACTTAGTTTTTATGATATACTAAGAAGAAAAATGTTTGAAATAAGGAAGTGATTTTATGAAAACTAAAAGACATTCTAAAATAATAGAATTAGTAAAAGAGTTTGACATTGAAACCCAAGAAGAATTAACAGAAAAATTGAAAGAATCTGGATTTGATGTTACACAAGCTACTATTTCTAGGGATATAAGAGAATTAAAACTTACAAAAGTTGCAAATAGTAATGGAAAACAAAAATATCAAGTTTTTTTACAAGATGAAAATCAAATGTCTGAAAAATTTATAAGAGTTTTTAAAGATGGTGTATTAAATATAGATTATGCTCAAAATATAATTGTTATAAAAACTTTAAATGGTATGGCTATGGGTGTTGCTGCCGCTTTAGATTCTATGGGTAATGATGAAATAATAGGCAGTATAGCAGGTGATGATAATATTTTCTGTATAGTAAAAACAGAAGAAAAAGCTATTAAACTTGTAGAAAAATTAAAAGCCAAAATAAATTCTTAATTAAAAAGGAAGTGGCAACTTGTTACAACAGCTTTACATAAAAAATGTAGCTTTAATAAATGAAGCTTTAATAGAATTTGATAAAGGACTTAATATACTATCTGGTGAAACTGGTGCAGGTAAATCAATAGTTATAGGTTCTTTAGCTTTTGTTTTAGGTGCAAGAGCTACAAAGGATTTTATTAAAAAAGGTGAAGATTTTGCAACAGTTGAAGCCTTATTGACATTAAAATCTGAAACTACAAAAAATGAAATAAAAGAAATAGGTATAGATATAGAGGAAGATAATTCTATACTTATAGCTAGAACTTTTAATAAAACTGGTAGAAATATTTGCAAAGTTAATGGCAAACCAGCTACACTTGGTATGATTAAAGAAATTTGTGAAAAACTTATTGATATACATGGGCAACACGAGCATCAATCGCTTTTAAATCCTACTAAACATATTTTATTATTAGATAGATTTTGTGAAAGTGATTTATTACAACCGAAAGATAAACTTTTAAATTTAATAAAACATTATAAAAAAGTTTTAAAACAAATTTCAGATTTATCTATGGGAAAAGATAGAGAAGATTTAATTGACTTTTTTAACTATCAAATAACAGAAATAGAAAATGCTAAATTATCTGAAAATGAAGAAAATTTATTATTAGAAGAAAGAAAAATTCTTTCACAATCTGAAAAGTTAAAATCACTTTATGAAGAAAGTATAAATCTTTTATATAGTTCTGATGATTTATCAGCACTTGATAAAATAGGTGTTGCCTTAAATAATTTACAAATAATAATTAGTATAGATACTGAAAAACAATATATATATGATGAATTAGAAGAAGTCTATGCTAAACTAGAAGAAATAATAAGAGATATAAAAAAATATGATGATAGTATAGATTATAATGATTTTAGACTTAATGAAATAGAAAATAGACTTGATTTAATACAAAAGTTAAAAAGGAAGTATGGTTCTAATATTAGTGAAATTTTAAATTTTAAAGAAGAAACAAAAATTAAATTAGATAATTTGATAAATAGTGAAGAAAAAATACTTAAATTATATAAAGAAAAAGAAAATATAGAAAAACAAATAAAACAAACTTGTGTAAATATAAGTAATATTAGAAAAAAACAAGCTAGTTATTTAGAAGAAAACATAGAAAAACATTTATTTGATTTAGGTATGCAAAATGCTAAATTTAAAATTGATATAAAACAAAAAGATACTTTTAATCAAAATGGTTTTGATAAAGTAGAATTTTTAATAAGAACTAATTTAGGAGAAGATGTTAAGCCTCTTTCTAAAATAGCATCTGGTGGTGAAATGAGTAGGGTTATGTTATCTTTAAAAGCAGTTTTATCTTTTGTTGATACAATAGATACATTTATCTTTGATGAAATAGATTCTGGTATTAGTGGGCGTACTGCTCAAATGGTAGCAGAAAAAATGTCTTTATTATCAAAAAATAATCAAATAATTTGTATTACACATTTACCACAAATTGCTGCTATGGGAGACCATCATTTTTTAATAAATAAATCTTCAGATGATAAAAATACTATTACAAGTATAGAAAAGCTAAAAGATAATGAAATAGTAAATGAAATAGCTAGAATGACAGGTGGTGCTACTATAACAGATTTTACATTAGCATCAGCTAATGAAATGTTACAACAAGCAAAAAATATAAAAGATAGTTTATAATAAAAAAGCTAAAGAATTTAGTTTAAATTCTTTAGCTTTTTTTATTAGTTTTCATTACCAAAAATTATTTAAACTTGACAAAATAACTAAAGTATAGTACAATGCAAATATAGAATAGGGGGGTATAGTATATGAATAATACAACGAAAAGAAATGATGATTTTAAAGATAACTTATGTAAAAGACTTAATAGAATAGAAGGTCAAGTAAGAGGTGTTAAAAAAATGATTGAAAATGATGCCTATTGTAATGATGTTTTAAATCAAATTTTATCTATAAAGTCTGCTTTAGATTCTGTTAATAAGCTAATTTTAGAAAGTCATATAAATAATTGTTTAGTAGAAAAAATTAAAAATGATGATAAAGAAGTTTTAAATGAATTAATGTCTACTATATCAAAAATAATTAAGTAAGGAGGTTATATTGTGAATAAAACAATAAGTATAAGTGGTATGTCTTGTGCAGGATGTGCTAAAGGTTTAGAAGATGCAGTTTCTAAACTAATAGGAATTGAAATTGCAAATGTAAATTTTGCTAATGAAACTTTATATATACAATATAATGATAAATTAGATTTAGATGATTTATTTAATACTATAGAAAAACTAGGATTTAAGTATTTAGAACAAAATAACACAAAAGAGGTTGTTATAAGTATAGGTGGTATGTCTTGTGCAGGATGTGCTAAAGGCATAGAAAAAGAAATAATAAAAATTAATGGTGTTGAAAAAATAGAAGTTAACTTCGCAACAGAAAAAGCTAAAATTATCTATAATAACAATATTAGATTATCTACTATAAAAAATAAAATAGAAGAAATGAATTTTAAAATTTTAGAAGAAAGTATAGAAGAAAAAGAAAAATTTAAAGAAAAAGAAATAAAAACTATGTTTAAAAAAGTTATATTTTCTGCTATATTTGGTATACCATTATTATTTATTGCTATGGCTCCTATGATAAAAGGATTAGATAAGCTAGTACCTAGTTTTATAAATATGAATAATAATCCTTTAAATTATGCTATAATTCAACTTATATTAACTATTCCTATAATGATAATAGGTCATAAATTTTATACAAATGGTTTTAAATTATTTTTTAAAGGTAAGCCAAATATGGACTCTCTTATAGCTATAAGTACAACAGCAGCATTTTTATATAGTTTATATAATACCATAAATATAATAAAGGGAAATAGCCATTTTGTTCATTCTCTTTATTATGAAACAGTAGGTATGATTATAGTTTTAATATTATTAGGTAAATATTTAGAAACTATTTCAAAAGGTAAAACATCTTATGCTATTAAAAAGTTAATGGGATTAGCTCCTAAATATGCTACTATATTAAATAATGGAAAAGAAGAAAAAATATCAATAGATGAAGTTTTAGTAAATGATATTGTTATTGTTAAACCTGGTGAAAAAATAGCTGTTGATGGAATTGTTATAGAAGGTGAAACTTATATTGATGAGGCAATGTTGACTGGTGAAAGTATACCTGTTAAAAAAATAAAAGATAGTCAAGTTTTTGCAGGTTCTATAAATAAAAATGGTTATATAAAGTTTAAAGCTACTAAAACTTCAAAAGATACTACTTTAGCTAATATTATAAAAATTGTAGAAGATGCTCAAACTAAAAAAGCTCCTATTGCTAAAATTGCGGATATTGTTTCTGGTTATTTTGTGCCAGTTGTTTGTATAATAGCATTTGTTTCTAGTGCTATATGGTTTTTTATAACTAAAGATTTAGAATTTTCTTTAAAAATATTTGTATCTGTTTTAGTTATAGCTTGTCCTTGTGCATTAGGTCTTGCTACTCCTACTGCTATAATGGTTGGTACTGGTAAAGGGGCTGAAAATGGTATACTTATAAAAAGTGGAGAAGCTTTAGAAACTGCTTATAAATTAGATACTGTTGTATTAGACAAAACGGGCACTATAACAGAGGGCAAACCAGTAGTAACTAATATTATATGTAAAGATATAGATGAAAATGAATTGTTAAAATTAGTAGCTTCTGTCGAAAAAATGTCTGAACACCCTTTGGGAGATGCTATAGTAAAAGATGCAATAAACAAAAATATAGATTTATATGATAATGTAGAAGATTTTAAAGTAAAGGTTGGATTTGGTGTACAAGCTAAAATAGATGGTAAAAATATTTCTATTGGTAATAAAAAACTTTTAGATAGTTTAAATATAGATTTAACAAGTATGGAAGAAAAATTTATAAATTTAGCTAATGAAGGTAAAACCCCTATGTATATTGCTATTAATAATCAAATTAAAGGGATAATAGCAGTAGCAGATCCTATAAAAGAAAATAGTAAAGAGGCAATAGAAAAATTATCTAGTATGGGACTTAATATATTTATGATAACAGGTGATAATAAAAAAACAGCAGAAGCTATAGCTAATCAAGTAAATATTAAAAATGTTTTTGCTGAAGTGTTACCAGTAGATAAAGCTAACTATGTTGAAAATCTTCAGAAAGAAGGTAAAAAAATTGCTATGGTTGGTGATGGTATAAATGATGCCCCTGCATTAGTAAAATCTGATTTAGGTATAGCTATTGGTTCTGGTACAGATATTGCAATAGAATCTGCAGATATTGTTCTTATTAAAAATGATTTAAAAGGTGTTTATAATGCTATAAAATTAAGTAAGAAAACTATAATTAATATTAAACAAAATTTATTTTGGGCATTTATTTATAATATTATAGGTATACCTGTTGCTTGTGGTATTTTATATATTTTTGGAGGACCTTTATTAAATCCTATGATAGGTGCATTAGCTATGAGTTTAAGCTCTGTTTCTGTTCTTTTAAATGCTCTTAGATTAAGAAAATTCAAATAATATAATAAAAATATCTAATAATTTAATTTATATTGAATATTATATAAAACTATAATATAATTAAATAAAAACTAACTTATTAAATAAGTTAGTTTTTATAGTATAATAATGAGGTAAATTTTATGTTAAAAAAAAGTAATGATTTAATTATAAAAGAAAAAATTTTGTCTATGATATTAGGAGGAATTGTTGGTGATGTTTTAGGAGTACCTTTTGAATTTAAGAAAGGGGATAGCTTTAAAATTACTGAAATGGTAGGAAATGGTACACATAATCAACCATTAGGTACTTATTCTGATGATACTTCCTTAACAATGTGTTTAATTGAAAATATTATTGAAAATGGTGATGAAAATACATTATTAGAAAAGTTTAAACTATATTTAGAGGAAGGTTATTGGGCACCTTTTGGCAAATGTTTTGACATAGGTATTACTACAAGACGAGCAATTCAAAAATATAAAAAGGGAATAATTGCTAATAAATGTGGTTCTAATAGTGAATATGATAATGGAAATGGTGCTTTAATGAGAATTTCTCCATTAGTACCTATAATAAATAAAAGAAACACGAATTCTATTTTTAAATATAATAATTATGTAAAATATAAAATAGATTTAGTTAAAAGTATATGTGAAATAACTCATAGACACCCACGCTCAACTTTAGCTTGTATTATCTACATAGAATTTATGAATAGTTTATTTGACAATATAGATAAATTTATAGCATATGAAAAAACTAAAAAAATTATTAAAAGTTATTTTAATAAAAAAGATTTTTTAGGTAAAGATGAGTTTAAAAAAGAATTTAATCATTTTCATAGAATTTTAGGAAATAATATTTATACTTATAATATAAATGAAATATATTCAACAGGATATGTTATACATAGTTTAGAGGCTGCTATGTGGTGTTTTTTAAAATATGATAATTATAAAGATACTGTTTTTAATGCTATAAATTTAGGTGATGATACAGATACAATAGGTTTTATAACTGGAACTATGGCTGGCTTATATTATGGAATAAATAGCATACCTAAAGATTGGATTAATAATATAAAAGATATAGAAAAAATTAAAAATAAATGTGAACAATTTTATAATTATATTTAAAATATTAATAAATAATACAAATAAAAATATTCCTTTTAAAGATTATATTTTAAGAGTTGTAGGTGTTGCAATGCCTATTAATTTTGAAGAAGAAGCTCTTAAAACATAAACTGTTGTAGCTAGAGCTTATACTTATAAAAGAATAAATAATATAAATAAACCAGTTGAACATAAATCTATTGGACAAGTTTATAACAGTTATATATAAGCAATTTTTACCACCTCCTTTAAATTTGAGTATAAAAAAAGAATATATTTGTAGAAATATATTCTTTAAAACAATATGAATTATCTTATTAATTAAAATTAAAAGTTTCTTCATAAATAATTTTTTTAGTCATACCACCATCAATAATTAAATTAGCACCATTTATAAAGTTGTTTGTTTTTTCACATAGAAATAAACAAGCATTAACAATATCTATTGGTTTTCCAACTCTGCCTGAAGGGTGTTGTTTATGGTCATTATCAGTTAAATTTTCATAGTTTTCAACTTCAATCCAACCAGGACTTATTGCATTTACAGTAATACCTGTATTACTTAATGATATACACAGACTGTTTGTAAGTGAAATAATTCCACCTTTTGAAGCTCCATAAGCATCCCAATTAGGTTCATTTTGATGAAAGCGTGTGGAAGCAATATTTATAATTCTACCATAATCAGCATTTTTATTTTTCTCAATAAATTCTTTACAACATATAAAAGCTCCACGAAGATTAGTATCAATAACTTGGTCAAATTCCTCAATAGTAATTTTATCAATTGACTTATGAAATTTACTAATAGCTCCATTATTTATTAAAATATGAATTACACCAAATTGATTTTTAATTGTTTCAAAACATTTATGTATTTCATCTTCATTTTTTAAATCTACATGAAAATAATGTATATTACTTCTAGAAAAGTCTTGCTTTATAATATCAAGAACAAAAACTTCATAACCTTTATCTGCAAATCCTTTTGCTAAAAATTTACCAATACCAGATGCACCACCAGTAATTACTACTCTTTCCATTAAAATAATCAACTCCTAAAAATTTCAAATATTTTCTTGTATAATAATTATATCAATTTTTATCTTTTAGTCAATATTTTTCATTTTTTCTATTTCTAAAAATTCTTTTTTTATTTGTTTTAAATTTATTACCAAAATATTTATTAGCCTCTGTTTATAATCTTAAAAGCTCCTGCCACAAATGATTATGATTTTGTCTTAAATGTAAAAGCTATGACTTTTTAGAATTAGGACAAAAAAAGCAACAACTTCTGTTTGTAAATTCATAAATAGGGCTTAATAAATTATATTTTTTACATAAATTTAAGGCCTATTTTTCTAAGTGTATTAGTTAATAGTAATTTTTTTAGTACAATTATAATAAAATGTAAAAAAATAATAATTAGGAGTGTTAAAATTATGGATATAGAAAAGTTAAAAGAAATTGATATTGATGAACTTGTAGATATAAGAGATGTAAAAATAAATATGAAATTATCAAAAGAAGAAAGAATGCTTGATTATATAAAACAAATAAAAAATCCCTATTGTTATAAATATAAAAATCATAAGGTTATAGTTACATTTAATAATGATACATCTTTAACTTTAAAAGATTGTTTAGAAGAATATTTAAACAAATACTAGATTCAAGAATGAAATTGTGTTAAAATGATAAAAAAATAAGAACGATTAAACTTCTTGATACTCTAGGTATTTTAATTGGAATAAAATATTTTAGGAGTGTTGGAGAAATGAAAACATTTAAAGTTGTAATGTATTTAAAACTTTCAAAAGAAGAATATAAAGATTTTAGTTTAGCATACAATGAAAAAATACAAGAAATTAAAGACTTAATACATAATTTTGAAGTAGAGCTTGAAACTATAAAAAGTGGAATAAGTGATAAACAATTATGGTTAGAATATTTTAAAGCAAATAAAAATATAAAAAGTTTAAATAGAGAATTAGTTGTAAATTTAATTGATTATATAAAAGTATATAATAATAAAACAATAGAAATTAATTTTAAATATGATAATGATTATAAAAATTTATTGTCATATTTAGAAAATATAGATGATTTAGAGGTAGTTTGTAATGGCTAGAAAAAGTAGAAAAAATATACAAACATCTAAAATTACAACTAATAAAAAAACTTATTCTGTTGGTGCTTATGTTAGATTATCAAATTTTGATAATAATAAAAAAGATAGTGATACATTAGAAAATCAAAAAAATATAATTTTAAATTATTTAAAAGATAAAGAAGAATTTAAACTATTTGAAATTTATGAAGATAATAATTATACTGGAACAAACTTTAATAGAGAGGGTTTTGAAACCCTTTTAGAAGATGTTAGAAAAGGTAAAGTAAATTGTATAATAGTTAAAGATTTATCTAGGTTTGGTAGAAATTATATAGAGTGTGGAAATTACCTTGAAAAGATTTTTCCATACATAAATGTAAGATTTATAGCTATAAATGATAATTATGATAGTAATAATGAAAATGCTAGTGAAATATTATTAATGCACCTTAAAAATATAGTAAATGAACTATATGTTAAAGATATATCAAAAAAAATAAATATAGTTTTAAAAGAAAAACAAAAAAATGGAGAATTTATAGGAGCTTGGGCAAGTTATGGATATTTAAAAGACCCTAATAATAAAAATAAAATAATTGTTAATGAAGAAACTGCTCCTATTGTTAAATATATATTTGAATTAAGGTTACAGGGATATAGTTATGATAAAATAGCTATTAAACTAAATGAAGAAAATATTTTGTCCCCATATGCTTATCTTTATAAAATAGGAATTTTACAAAATGAAAAAAATAAAAATATAAAATGGACGAATATATCAGTTAAAAATATTTTACATAATCAAGTATATACTGGGGATATGGTGCAAGGTAGAAAAATAAGTGATTTATGTAAAAATCAAAAAGAAATGTTATTACCAAAAGATAAATGGATAATTGTTGAGAATACACACGAGCCTATAATATGTAAAGAAATATTTAATAAAGTACAAGAAATTAATAATAATGCTAAAAATATATATTTACAAAATAATGAAAATAAACTTATAAATAATAAAACTGAAAATATTTTTAAAGGCTTAATAAAATGTGGTTCTTGTAATAAAAATTTAGTTAGAAGAGAACGAAGTAGAAAAAATAAAAAAAGTATTTATGTATTTAGATTTTTTGAATGTCATTATAACAAAGAAAAAAATTGTAATTTTAAAGCTATAAATGAAGATTTAGTAAAAGAAATTATCTTTGAAGAAATAAAAAAACAAATAAAATTAGCAGTTAAATTAGAAAGTATACTTAATAAAAATAAAAAAATTGTAAATTTAGAAGAAAATAAATTAAATAATTTAATACAAAATATAGATGCAAAATTATTTAAAATTAAAAATTTTTATAAAGTAATTTATGAAGATTATACAACAGGTTTATTAGATGAAGAGGATTACTTATTTACTAAAAATAGTTACTTAGAAAAAGAAAATGAATTAAATAAAGCTAAAGACGAATTAGTAAGTAAATTATTAAATTTACAAAATAATCTAATTAATGAAAATAAATATTTAAAAGAGTTTTTAAAATTTAAAAATATTAAAATTTTAACAAAACATTTATTAAGACTTTTAGTAAAAGAAATTATTATATATAAAGATAAAACTATACAAATAACTTTCAATTATTTAGATGAATACAATATGCTATTAAATGAAATGGAGAAAGTTTTTAACTATGTCATATAAAATAGCTATGTATACAAGATTATCAAAAGAAGATAAAAAACAAGTAAAAATTGAAAGTGAAAGTATAGTAAATCAAAAAAATTTAATAAAAAACTTTATAAATAATAATGATGAATTAATTGGTAGTGAAGTAGTTTCTTATAGTGATGACGGATATGTAGGTAGTAATTTTGAACGTCCAGCAATAAAACAATTATTAGAAGATGCTAGAAAGGGGAAAATAGACTGCATAATAGTAAAAGATTTATCTAGGTTTGGTAGAAATTACATAGAAGTAAACAATTATTTAGATAAAGTATTTCCATTTTTAAATGTAAGATTTATAGCTATAAATGATAACTATGATAGTAAAAATAATAAATATTCTACAACAGATTTAGATGTATCATTTAAGAATATATTATATAGTTATTATAGTAAAGATTTATCATTAAAAGTAAAAACAGGACTAGAGATAAGGGCTAAGCAGGGGAATTATATATCATCTTATGCACCATTTGGATATAAGAAAAATAATGAAACTAAAAGACTTGAAATAGATGAAGAAACTGCTCCTATTGTAAAAATGATATTTGATTTAGCATTAAAAAATAATAATTATTCAGAAATATGTAAAGTTTTGAATGATATGAAAATACCTACTAAAAGTGAATTTAAAGTTAAAAATGATATAAGAAAAGAATATACTAAAAAAATGTCAAATAAAATTTGGAAACGAAATGACGTAAGAATAATACTAAATAATGAAGTTTATATTGGTAATACAATAACATTTAAACAAAAAAGATTAAAATGTGGAAGTAGTAAAATAATTAAAAATAATGATGTATTAATAGTAGAAAATACACATGAGCCTATAATATCAAAAGAAATTTTTCAGAGAATAAAACCTAAAATTAGATTAAGAAATCCTAATATGACCCCAAAAAATATATTTGCTTATAAATTAAAATGTGGACATTGTGGATATTCACTAAAATATATATATCTATATAAAGATAAAAATGTAATAGATAAAAAATATTACTGTTTTAGCAGTAAAGAAACTGATAGTATTTACTGTGATAGTATAAAGTTATTAGAAAGGGAATTAAAACAAATAATTTTTGAAAGTTTAAAAAAGGAAATATTATTATACTTGGAAGAAAACAATAAAATAAAAGATAAAAATAAGATAAATAATGAAATAAAAAAATTAGAAAAAAATTATAAAGATTTAATTTCAAGTAGAAGATTATTGTATGAAGATTACATAAGTGAAAAAATAACTAAAGAAGATTATTTAAAAATAAAAAAAGAAAAAGAAGTGCTAATAAATGAAATAAAAGATAAAATAGAAGTATTAAATAATAAATCTTTAGAAGATGAAGAGATACAAGAAGAAATACAAATTTTTAAAAAATATTTAAAAGAAGAAAAATTAAATAAAGGTATGTTAGATATTTTTGTAAATAAAATTTATATCTATGATGAAAATAAAATAAAAATAGAATGGAAATTTAAAAAATATTAAATTTTTTTAAATTATATATTGACAGTAATAGATGATAGGTTTTGGGTTAGAATTTTTAATAGACCAGGTATAAAAGAATATTACATATATATAAATGGAGAAAAGTTTGAAGTAAGTAAAGAGGTATATAAATAATATTATAAATCTAAATAGTTTGAAAGATATTTTATGTATACAAAAAAACAAGGAAAAGTTATTATAAGTAATGAAGCAATAAAATTTAAAAATACTAAAAAAATTAAAATAAATTATTTAAATTATAGATAAAGTATAAACAGATTATAATTTACTAATTTAGACAACAAAAGTTTTTATAATTGATATAATAGGTATTTTTTATTATTAGGTAAATTATAATTGTATTTAAAATATTAATAAATAGGTATAAATGTTTAGTTTTGATAATAAATATTATAAAAAAATATTTTAAAGGTGGGTTTTTATGTTTAAAAATATTTTTATATTTAGTATTTATATATTATCAATAATAATATTTATACCTAGTTTTACTGTTTATTTTTTTAATAATAATGAAAAAGTATCTAATATTGAAAATAATAATTCTTTAGAAGTTGTTGACAATATTGAAATGTTACAAAATGAAAAATTTTCTGAAAATAATGAAAAAAAAGAAAATATTACAAATAATGCAAATAAAAATATACCATTTGAAGATTATATAGTAGGAGTTGTAGGAGCAGAAATGCCTATTAGTTTTGAAGAAGAAGCACTTAAAGCACAAGCAGTTGCAGCTAGAACATATGCTTATAAAAGAATAGATGATATAAATAAACCAGTTGAACATAAATCTATTGGACAAGCTTATAACAGTATAGATGAAATGAAAAATAAATGGGGAAATAATTTTAATACATATTATAATAAAGTTAAAAATGCTGTTTATGATACACAAGGTATTATTATGATGTATGATAATGAACCTATTGAGGCAGTCTTCCATTCAACAAGTTCTGGAAGGACAGAGCTATCTGAAAATATATGGGGAAAAAGTTTACCATATATAAAAAGCGTAGATAGCAAGGTAGATGAAAAAGCCCCAAATTTTATATATACAACATCAATACCAAATAGTCAAATAGTAGAAACAATATCTAAAAAATATCCTGAAATGGATAAAAATAATATAATAAGTAGTTTTGAAATAGGAGAAAGGTCAGAAGCAGGATATGTTCTAAATGTAAATATATGTGGCAAAAAAATAAATGCAAGGGATATAAGAACAATGTTCGGGCTAAGGTCAACAAACTTTACAATAGAAAAAACAAAAGATAGTATAAACTTTACAACAAAAGGATATGGACACGGAGCAGGAATGAGCCAATATGGAGCAAATTTTATGGCACAAGATGGAAGTACATATGAACAAATATTGTTGCATTATTATAATGGTATTAGTTTGCAAAAAGTTTATTAATATTTAATTAGTAAAATAGAAATATTCTAATTATTTAGATATTTCTATTATTTTTATATTTAACAATTTATTATTATAATTTTATTAATAGAAAAAATTTATATAATATATAGACATATTTTTAAAATAATTTAGAGTTTTTATAGTTATATTGAACATTTTAGTAAAATATTATATAATATTGTTGATTATAATTAGTAATAAAAATAGAAAAGAATTGATATTTGGAGGAATATTATATAATGAATATAAATATCGCTATAGTAGATGATGACAATAATATTTGTGTTGAACTTGAAAATATTTTAATAGAATATTTAAGAAAGCATTACTTAAAATTTAATATAGACATTTTTTATAATGGACAAGATTTTATAAAATATATAGAAAATGAAAATATTTATGATATTGTATTTTTAGATATAGAAATAGGAGATTTAACAGGTTTAGATGTTGGTAAATATATAAGAGAAAATTTACAAAATGAAATATTAAAAATAATATATATATCATCACATACAACTTATGCTATGGAATTGTTTAAGATAAGACCAACAGATTTTTTAGTTAAGCCTATAAATAAGAATGAAGTTATAAATTTAATTAACTTATTAATAAAATTACTTAATATTCAATATGAGTATTTTGAATTTAGTTTAAATTTTAGTAATGTTAAAGTATATTTAAAAGATATAATTTATTTTAATAAAATAAAAGCCTCAAGAAAAATTATTTTAAAAACAACAAAGAAAGAGTTTATATTTTATGGTAAAGTTAAAGAAATTTATTCAACTTTAAAAGATAAAAGATTTATTAAACCATTTAGTTCTTACATAGTAAATTATGATTATGTAGATTTTATAGATAAACATAAATTAATTTTAAACAATGGTGAGGTAATTCCTATAAGTAGAGATAATTATAAAGAGGTAAAATCTTTACAAATAAAATTTTTAAAGGAGAGTTAAATAATGGATTTAATAGAATATTTAATTTATAATGCTATATTAGTATTTACAATATATTTAAGTATAAATACTATATTTGATAACAGTATGATATATAATAAAAATATAGAAATAGTTTCATACTTAACATATTATATTTTAAGTTCATTTATATATTTAACAGTAGGTATTCCAACAATAATGCTTTTTACAAATATAATATTTATATTTTTAATACAATTTAATTATAAAACTATAGTCAAAGATAAAATATTGTTATCTATATATATATATTTAATTATACTTATAGTAGATTTATTTACTGCATTTATATTAAATAATAGAGATAAAAATTGGAATGAAGTATATTTTTCATTTAAATATCTTACATTACCTAGTATAATTTTAGGACTTATTTTATTTATTATGATAATTAAAAGTTTAAAACTTTTTAAAAATATGAAATTTAGAATATATATTCCTAATAACTTTTTTATAATGCTATTAATAGCTCCTTTTATGAGTATAGGTTTATTATTGGTATTATTAAAAATTTTGTTAAATTATAAAAAAGAGCTTTTTATAACAATATTTGTTTTATTTGCTTTAAATATTTTAATATTTTTAACATATAACTATATAATTGAAACTATGATAGAAAAAGAAGAAAAAACTATATTGGAAGAAAAATATTTAAATTATACAAAACAATTTGAATTAATAAAGGAAAACTTTAAAACTTTAAAATTATTAAAGCACGATATGAGAAAATATATGTCTTATATAAATAAATTAATTTTAGATGGAAATTATAAAGAAACATTAAATTACATAAATGAATTAAATAATATTGATATATTTAAAAATAATACAAATATTATAAAAACTGATAATATTTGTATTGATACAATATTAAATTTAAAATTAAGTGAAGCAATAGAAAATAATATAAATGTAGAAACTGATATAAATATTCCATATAATATAAATATTTCTTCAGTAGATATGGTATGTTTACTAGGAAATTTAATAGATAATTGTATTGAAGCCAATCTTAAATTAAATAAAAAAGAAAGATATATTTTTTTAAAATTAAAGTATTATAATGAAACTTTATTAATTAATTTGATAAATAGATATGATAATATTATAGTAGATGATAATGGTTGTATTTTAACATCAAAACATAATCGAAATGAAAAATATGGTTTAGGATTAAAAATAGTAGAAAAAATAATAGAAAAATATAATGGTATATTAGAAATAAACAATGATAATAATACATTTGATTTAAATATAGTAATGAGTTTAAAGACTAAATATTAAATTATAAGTTAAAAAATTTAATTTTTTACTATTTTTATCTTAAAAATATACAAGTTATGTAAAAAAACATACAAATTATTACATAATTTCGTTTTTTATTAAAATTTTTGATAATATATACATATACTATTAAATAAGGAGGTAATTTTATGAAATGTTTAAAATTTATAAAAACAGAAAAATTATTGTT
>ERZ1643246.375-NODE-375-length-58906-cov-28.170413_pt1 | contig 58906 bp, 56 predicted proteins | sample MGYA00579265_ERZ1643246 | MGnify/ENA primary metagenome ERZ1643246 (study PRJEB29033, sample SAMEA4952261) | chicken gut metagenome | biome: Broiler Chicken; feature: Gastrointestinal Tract; material: Caecum | place: Ireland | collected 2018 | study: Broiler... | reverse complement strand
TGTAATATTAATGTAAGAAAAATCGATTGTATAAAGTGAACTCTTTTCGTATAATAAGATTAACAAAAATACGGAAGGAGTTGTTTTTATGAGCAACATATTAGATGTAAAAAATATTGAAAAATACTATGGAAATAAATCAAATTTAACAAAAGCCATAGACAATATCAGTTTTAGTGTAAAAAAAGGAGAATTTGTAGGAATAATGGGAGCATCAGGCTCTGGTAAAAGCACATTACTAAATTGTATATCAACAATAGATAGAGTAACAGCAGGAGATATTATAATAAACAATCAAGATATCACAAAACTAAAAGGAAACCAGATAAACAGATTCAGAAGAGAAGAATTAGGATTCATATTCCAAGATTTCAACTTATTAGATACATTAACAGCATATGAAAATATAGCATTAGCACTAACAATCCAAAAAGTAAATGTTAATGAAATTGATAAAAGAGTTAAAGAAGTAGCTCAAAAACTTGATATTACAGAAATATTGAAAAAATATCCATATCAAATATCAGGAGGGCAAAAGCAAAGGGTAGCTATCTGCAGAGCAATAATTACAAATCCACAGTTAGTACTTGCAGATGAGCCAACAGGTGCACTAGATTCAAAAGCAGCAAGACAATTGCTAGAAAGTTTTGAGGCATTAAATCAAAATTTAAATGCAACAATACTAATGGTAACACACGATTCATTTACAGCAAGTTATGTAAATAGGATTCTATTTATAAAAGATGGAAAAATATTTAATGAACTTGTAAAAGGAGATAGCACAAGAAAAGAATTTTTCGAGAAAATAATAGAAGTCCAAACTTTACTTGGAGGTGAGCTAGGAGATGTTATTTAAATTAGCTTTAAAAAATATGAAAAAAAGCTTTAAAGATTATGCAATATATTTTTTAACATTAGTTTTAGGAGTCAGCATATTTTATATGTTTAATTCGATTGATAGTCAAGAAGCAATGTTAGAAGTATCACAATCAACAAGAGACATGATTGAACTTATGGTAAGTATGCTTGGTATGGTATCTGTATTTGTAGCAGTAATTTTGGGAATATTAATAGTTTATGCAAATAATTTCTTGATAAATAGAAGAAAAAGAGAATTTGGTATATATATGACACTAGGAATGGGAAGAAGACAAGTATCAAAAATAATCGTAATAGAAACTATATTTGTAGGAATCATATCACTTATTGTAGGTCTAGTTGTAGGTGTATTTGGTTCGCAATTTATGTCAGTATTAGTTGCCAAATTATTTGAAGCAGACATGACTAATTATCAATTTGTATTTTCAAGTGAAGCATGTGTAAAAACAATTATATATTTTGCAATAATGTACATAGCAGTAATAATACTTAATACATTTACAATTTCAAGATACAAATTAATAAATCTAATAAATGCAACAAAGAAAAATGAAAAAGTAAAAATAAAAAATCCAGTATTATCAATAATAATATTTATAATTGCAGTAGTAATCTTAGGATATGCATATTATAAAGTAACAACAGGGGCAAATACAATAAGAGAAGCGGCAGATATGTTACCAATCATCATAATGGGAATAATAGGAACAATATTAGTATTTTGGTCACTATCTGGATTTGTATTAAGAATGGTACAATCAAGTAAAAAGATTTATTTAAAAGGAACAAATATGTTTGTCTTAAGGCAATTAAACAACAAAATAAATACAACAGTAATAAGTATGAGTGTAATATGTTTAATGCTATTTATGACAATTACAATATTATCATTTGCATTATCATTAAGAAATACAATGCAAAAAGATTTATTAGAGATGACACCAGTAGATTTGAATTTATACAGAACAGCAAATTTGCCAGATATTGAAAAATTGACAGATGAAGCAATTGCAGATTCTAAAATTTCATTACAAGAGACCTTAACAAATAATGGATTTAATATGAATAATTTAAAAGATGTAATAGAAATACCAATATATGCAACAAATGAACTTACAATGGAAAAAACATTAGGAGAATATATTGATAAAGCAAAATCAATGTTTTCAATGTTAAATTATGAATCTGCTGAAATGATAGTGAAAGTTTCTGATTATAATAAAATAGCAAGATTATATGGAGAAGAACAACATTCTTTAAATGATGATGAATACATCATGTTATGTGATTTTGATAGTATGACAGAAATCAGAAATGAAGCATTGAAGTTGAATACAAAAATAAATATTGGAGGTAAAGAATATTCTCCTAAATATCAAGAATGTAAAAGCGGATTTATATATATGTCAACAAGTCATGTAAATGCAGGAATAATTTTAGTACCAGACAATTGTAATCTTACAGACAATATGATTGAAGAAAAATTCTTGGCAGCAAACTATAATGCAAATACAGAAGAAGAAAAAGAAAGAATAGAAAATGAGTTTAAAGATTCCCAAAACTCAGAGCTTTATAAAAATTTAATTGCAAAAGGAATAACTTTAGATGGAATGACAAGAACGTCAATTATAGAATCTAGTGTTGGATTAGCAACAATAGTAACATTTATAGCAATATATTTAGGAATAATATTCTTAATTGCAAGCTCAGCAATTTTAGCTCTAAAACAATTAACAGAAAGTTCAGATAATAGACAAAGATATATGATATTAAGAAAAATAGGCGTAGATGAAAAGATGATAAATCAATCATTATTTAGACAAATAGGAATATTCTTTTTAATGCCTTTAATACTTGCAATAATACATTCAATATTTGGAATTAAATTCTTAATTTCAATGATGGCAGGTTTAGCATCTGAAGAAGATTTAATACCATCAATAATAGCTACAATAATAGTAATGGGAGTAGTATATGGAGCATATTTCCTAGCAACATATTTCGGAAGTAAAAATATAATCAAAGAGGATATTAGATGATTAAAATAATTGCGATATATAATCAAAGCATGAAAAATAGCAAAAAATGTATAGGAAAAGAGGTGGCAATAGATGAAAACTTTTTTAAAAATAATGTTATTAGTATCATTAGTAATAATTAGTATAGGATTATTAGCAGTAGGTAATGGCTATAATATGTATAAAGAGGCAATAGAAGAAATACCATTAGATCAAAAAGTAGAAGAAATAAAATCAAAAGAAAACTAAAGGAAAAATTATTGTGTTGCAAAAAAATAATTAGTTTGATATTATAAAGAAAAAATTTAATAATGAATTTGGAGGGGATAAAATGAAGGCGATAATTTATAAAACAAATACTGGTCATACATTTCAATATGCAAAAATGTTATCAGAAAAATTGAATATTCCATGCTATTCAGAAAAAGAAGCTAAGCATAATTTAAATAATAATGATGAAATTATTTATTTAGGATGGATATGTGCAGGAATAATATCGGGATTTAAAAAAGTAAAGAATAAATACAATATAAAATATTGTGGTGTAGTAGGTGCTTATCCTCCAGATTCAAAATATATTGAAGAACTAAAAACAGCAAATAATGTTAATATACCATTATTTTATTTAAGAGGTGGAATCGACTATGCAAAGTTGAAAGGTATAAAGAAAAAAATAGTACAAATGGTAGGCAAAGTTTTAGAAAAGCAAAATCCAAATAATACCGAACTAATTGAATTATTTAAAAATGGTGCAAATTATGTTTCAGAGGAAAATATAAAACCAATGTTAGAAAAAATTAAATAATATGCATAAGACAAGTAAGAATAACTCCAATTATTATACAGAAGTTTAATAATTGGGGGTTATTTTTTTTGTATAAATATTTGAATAATTTTAAATCAAAAATAATTATTTGTCGAAAACTTCCTCAATTTCGACAAAACTTCTTATTTTTTGCTCTTGGAAAATATTGGAAAAAGTTTTATAATAAATACCATAAAAGAGAAGAGAAATTTAAATATCATCAAATTAAAATATCTATTAAAAAAGCTTTAAATTTGTTTCGTTAAACAACAACTAAAAGAAAGGAATGATAATAAAATGGAAACAAAATTTTATGAAAAGGACAAACTGTTAATATTTAAAATCTCAGAAGAAATTGATGATTATACAGTACGAAAGATAAGGAGGAGGGCTGATTATGAAATTGAAAGATATATGCCTAAAAGAGTTGTATTTGATTTTGATAGTGTTACTTTCATGGATAGTGCAGGAATAGGACTAATCATAGGCAGGTATAAATTTGTTAATATGCTAGGAGGAAAATTAGAATTAGCAAACTTAACTCAAAATGTTAAAAAAATATTTGAAATGAGCGGAATTTTGAAAATAATACCTGTAGTCGAAATAAATGAAAATAGAGAACAAATAGGAAAGCCTTAAGATTATAATGGACTTTAACATCTATTTTTGGCTTTCCGTGAATTTGTTCTGCGCTAAATTTATGAAATAAATTTATGTGCATTATATATCTATTAAGAAAGTCAGTATGACTTTCCTAATAGATAAATAAAAAGGGAGGAAGAAAACAATTATGAAAGAACAATTTGAAAATGAGATGAAACTAGAATTCATAAGTAAATCATCTAATGAAGCATTTGCAAGAATCACAATAGCGGCATTTGCTTCACAATTAGACCCAACAATTGAAGAACTTGCAGACATAAAAACAGCAGTATCAGAAGCGGTCACAAACTGCATAATACATGCATATGAAAATAGAATAGGAATAGTAAGAATGTCTGCACAACTAAAAGAAAATGAAATTATAATTGAAATTTCAGATCACGGAAAAGGAATAGAAAATATAGAAGCAGCAAAAGAACCACTATATACAACAAAACCAAACTTAGAAAGATCAGGAATGGGATTCACGATTATGGAAAGCTTTATGGATAATGTAAAAGTTGAATCAATTGTAGGATTAGGAACAAGAGTTACAATGTCAAAAAAGATAAAGAAAGAAGATGAAAATACAGAAAAAGAAGAAAGTTTTGAATTTCTTACTAAAGAATAAACAGGGGTAAAGTTATGTTTGAAAATGATAATAATTCGATAAAAAGAGCGCAAGAAGGAGACCGATTTGAATTAGATAGACTAATTAGACAAAACAATGGTCTAATATGGAGTATAGTAAAAAGATTTGCCAATAGAGGATATGAGTTAGAAGATTTATATCAAATAGGTTGTATAGGCTTTATAAAGTCAATAAAAAGATTTGACACAAGTTTTGATGTTAAATTATCAACATACACAGTACCATATATATTAGGAGAAATAAAAAAGCATATAAGAGATGATGGACCAGTAAAAGTAAGTAGAAGCATAAAAGAATTGTATATAAAAATTAGAGAATTACAAAAAGAATATTTAATAAAAAAAGGGAAAGAAATAACAATAGAAGAAATGTCAAAAATATTAAAAGTATCAAAAGAAGATATAAATATAGCGATAGAATCAGCAAGACCAGTAGAATCTATAGAAAATAAAGTATTTGCTGATAAAGGAGAAAAAACAATAAGTATTGCAGACAAAATTTCAGCACAAAAAGATGAACAAGAATTAATAACAAATAAAATAGTAATAAAAGACTTAATAAAAGGATTAGAAGATAAAGATAAAGAAGTAATATTGCTTCGATATTATAAAGAAAAAACCCAATCACAAATAGCAAAAATTTTGGGAATCAGCCAAGTACAAGTGTCAAGAATAGAAAAGAAAGTACTAGAAAAAATGAGAAACAAATTAGTACAAAAAGGGATTTAGGCTAGAAAGGATTTTTGAGTAGATGAAAAAAATTAGTTTATACATAATCTGTTTTATATTACTATGTTTCATTCTTCCAGCATTATTTACAAAAAACGGAAAAGAAGTTTCTGCAGGAACAAGTGAAGAAAATCAAAATAGTGCAAATTCATCAGGAGAAACTCAAAACCAGACTGCCACATCAACAATTGAAAAATATAATTATAATAAATATGGAACAATCAAATTATTGCATAAAGATACTGGGCAAGTAGAGGAAGTAAACCTAGATGATTATTTATGTAATGTCGTATCAGCTGAAATGCCAGCAGATTTTGAGTTAGAAGCATTAAAAGCACAAGCAGTTGTTGCAAGGACATATACTATATATAAAGTAAATAATAAGAAACATGATAATGCTGATATATGTGATGATTCAGCGTGTTGTCAAGCATGGATTTCAAAAGCAGATAGATTAGCAAGATGGGATGAGAATTTAAGAGAAAGCAATTGGAATAAAATTGTTGAAGCTGTAAATAGCACACAAGGACTCATAATAACATATAACAATGAACCAATTAATGCATTTTTTCACTCAAATAGTGGAGGAACAACAGAAATTCCTGTAAATGTATGGGGAGGCACAGGATACCCATATTTACAAACAGTAGAAACTGCAGGAGAAGAAGGATATACACAATATGCATCTGAAGTAACTTTGTCACAAGCCGATTTGATTGAAAAATTAAAACAAAAATATTCTGACATTTCGATAGACTTTTCAAATCCAGAGGATATACAAATAAAAGAACATACAGAAAGCGGAAGAGTAAAAACAGTGAAATTTGGTAATCATGAAATTTCAGGAGTAGAAACAAGAAGTATTTTTGGATTAAGGTCAACAAATTTTGAAATAACTCAAGAAAATGGAAATGTAAAGTTTACAGTTAAAGGATATGGCCATGGAGTAGGGATGAGTCAAACAGGAGCCGATAGTATGGCTAAACAGGGGAGCACCTATGAAGATATAATTCATCATTTTTATACTAATGTTGAAATAAAAGAAGTGAATTCAATATAAATCCTTTTTTACAAATTAATGTATAAATTTCTAAAATTAGGAAATAATTATAATAAATTATTTCAAAGGAGGATTTTATGAATAGAGGAAGAAGAGAAAAAAGTGTTATAGATGATGACATAGGGGCAAAAATCATCAAGTATATTACAATAGGAATTGGAGTTTTAGCTGTTATCGTAATAGGTCTTTTGGCATATAGTAAAAGCTTAAATGATAAAGTAAGGAGTGAATCTTTAAGTAGTGAGCAAATTGCAAATATAGTAAACAATAACGAAAATAATGAGACAACAGAAAGTGCAAGTTCAGAAATAGGAAGAAGTATTAATGAAGTTGCAAATGAATTAAATAATGCAAATACTGTAAATAGCAATGAGACAAATACCACAGCTAATACAAATAGCAGTTCAGAAAGCACAAATGAGGTAAATACAAATAATACAAGCACAAACAATACAACAAAGACATCTACTGTAAATGAGCAAGTTAATAATGCCAATAAACAAACAACTAATTACTCTCAGGAAACATCTGCAAAAAGTGAAGAAAATCAAGAATTATCTTTTCAAAAACCAGTAGAGGGAGAAATTGTAAAAGAATTCGCAAAAGATAATTTAATTTATTCAAACACATTAGAGGAATGGACTACTCATACAGGAATAGATATAAAGGCAGATAAAACTACAGTTGTAAATTCTGCAGAAGCAGGAACAGTAAAATCAATAAAAAATGATCCTAGATATGGATTAACTATTGTTGTTGAACATACAGGAGGATATGAAACAGTTTATTCAAATTTATTAACTTCTGAATTTGTTGTTGAAGGAGAAAAGGTAGAAAAAGGACAGGCTTTAGGAACTGTTGGAAATACAGCTGCTTTCGAAATAGCAGATGAACCACACTTACACTTTGAAATATTAAAAGATTCTGTAGCAATAGATCCATCAATATATATAAAATAAATTAATAATGTAACATAAAAAAACAAAAAACGAAGGAAATTTAAATCCTTCGTTTTAAAAATATCATTTGATATTATTCTTAAGGCACTAATCTGGGTGAAAAAGAATTAAATTTTGGCTAGGAAAACAAGTTTGAAATTTATGAGGCGTACTCATGTACGTTGATTAAATTTCAAATGAAGTTCGCCACTGCGCGACGCCAAAATTGTAATTATTTTTCAGCCTTAACAACTTCTGATAAACTACCAAGACCAGCTAAAGCACCAGTTGCTTCAAAAGGAATAAATACTTTGTTAGCTTCTCCATCAGCAACTTTTTCAAGAGCCTCAAGAGATTTTAATTGAACTAATTTATCATCTGGGTTTGCTTTTTTAATTGCATCATAAACCATTTGAATTTCTTTTGCCTTAGCTTCTGCAACTTCTTTAATAGCTTGAGCTTCACCGGCAGCTCTTCTAATTTGAGCTTCTCTATCAGCATCAGCCTCTAATATTGAAGCTTGTTTTTTACCTTCAGCAATAGTAATTGCAGATTGTCTTTGAGCTTCAGCTTCTAAGATCATAGCTCTTTTATTTCTTTCTGCATTCATTTCTTTTTCCATTGCATCTCTGATATCAGCAGGAGGTGTAATGTCTTTAATTTCAACTCTGTCTATTTTACATCCCCATCTATCAGTTGCTTCATCTAATACAACTCTTAATTGAGTATTGATACCATCTCTTGAACTAAATGTTTCGTCTAAATCCATTTTACCGATAATATCACGAATAGTTGTAATAGCTAAATATTCAATACCTTTTTTCAAGCTTTGAATCTCATATACAGCTTTTGCAGGGTCAGTTATTTGATAGAAAACAACTGTATCTATAGTAATTGTAACATTATCCTTTGTAATAACACCTTGAGGTGGAATATCCATTGTTTGTTGTTTTAAGCTTACAACACTTCTTACATGATCAAAAAATGGAATAATTACAGTAAGACCAGCATCTGCAACTTTGTAGAATTTACCTAATCTTTCTATAATATACACCTCTGCTTGTTTAACTATCTTAATAGAGAAAAATGCAATTATTAAGATAATAACAAGTAAAACAATTAAAATCCACATAAAAATATCCTCCTTTTTTGAAGTAAAACTTCAATATATATAAATAAATTTTAATAACTATGTAAAATTAAATTTTTCTAACAACAGCTTTTACACCATCTATTCTCACAATATTAACTTCAGTGTCTTTTTCAATAGGTTCGCCATCCTCACTTTCAGCAGACCAAACCTCAGAATCTACTTTTATTTGACCTTTACCTTTCATAGAATCAATATCTTTAATTACAAGTGCATTTTTTCCAACTATTGAAAATGCATTAGTTTTAACTGATTTTCCAGTATTTAAAAATTTATTCACTAATGGTTTTGTTGCAAAAAGTAAAATAACAGATGAAATTAAAAATACGACAGTTTGAATAATCACATTAGATGTAATAAGACTTGTAATTAAAGCAATTAAAGCTCCAATTCCAAACCAAAAAAGTAAAAAGCCAACTGTAAAAATTTCACCTACAAAAAAGATTCCAGCAATTATTAACCAAATTTGCCACATAATAATCCTCCTAAAATAAACATCACACTTATATTATACTATATATTTTAGAAAAAATAAATAGTTTTGGAAAAATTCACATAAATATTGTTGCTGGATAATGATCATGAACAAATTCAAACAAGAAAACGTTGCTATTATAATATTTTAAAGCTTCGACGCTTGATTGGAATGAAAATTAGAATTCATTTGGCTTTCGAATGAGGAATGTTCATGGGCAAAATCTTTGATTTTGAGCCTGAATGAAAGAGGCTCATGAGAAAGCCTTATGAATTCTTTTTGAATGAAATGAACAGGAGAACTTTAAAATATTATAATATCAACGTTTTCAATAAAATAAATTTAAAGACCATTATCCAGTAACGAACTGTAACTAAATTTATTTTAAAACCTTGTAATTATATTAAAAAAATGATATATTAAGAACATAGTAATCAAAAGAAAAGATGAAGGGAGTTATATTATAATGAAAATAATAAGAAATGATAAAGGAATAACATTAGCAGCATTAGTTATAACAATAATAGTTTTATTAATATTAGCATCAATTGCAGTATATACAGGAACAGATAGCATAAAAGATGCAAAAGAAAATATATTAATATCAGAAGTAGAAATGGTACAACATGCAGCATTAGAAAGATACACACAAGAAAGCATAATGAATAGTAATCAATATCCAGGAACACCATATAGTTCAATGGATGATATAAAAGATGAACTTACAGAATTAGGTAGTGATCAAAAATTAACTCAATTATTAAATAATAACTCAACACCAGGCGACTATTATTTATTAACACCAACAAATTTAGAAGAATTGCAAATAACAAATACAGAAGATTCATATATAATAAATTATAAACTAGGATTAGCAATAAACATTACAAATCAAAAAACAGGATCAGGAGAACCTGCATATGTATATGCAAAAGATAGCACAGACTAGAATCAGGAGGTTTTTTCGTGGACATAAAGCATTTAATAGAGCATAGTAGCTTAAAAATAGCAAAAGAAAAAATAAAATATGATGAACCGATGAAATTACATACTAGTTTCAAAGTAGGTGGGCCAGCTGAATGTTATATAAAAATAGAAAGCTATAAAGAACTCAAAAGTATATTAGATTTTGCTAATGAAAATAATATAAACATAACAATAATAGGAAATGGAAGTAATATTCTAGTAAAAGATAACGGAATAAAAGGAATTGTTTTACAGATAAATATTAAAAAATATGCTGTAAAAGAAAAAGAAGGAAAAATAATATTAAATGTTGGAGCAGGAAATAAATTAACAGAAATTGCACAAAAGCTCCTTAATGAAGAAATCAGTGGGCTTGAAGAATTGTCAGGAATACCAGGAACAATAGGAGGAGCAATAAGAATGAATGCAGGTGCACATGGAAAAGAGATAAAAGACATTTTACAAAGTGTAACTGTATGTGATTATGAAGGCAATATAAAAGAATTAGAAAATAAGGATTTAAAATTTACATATAGAAGCAGTATCTTAAAAAATGAAAAATACATAGTTTTAGAAGCAAATTTTATATTAGCTAAAGGGAAAAAAGAAGAAATAAAACAAAAGATGGAAGAATACAAAAAATATAGAATAGAAAAACAACCTTTAGAATATCCAAGTGCTGGAAGTACATTTAAAAGAGGAGAAAACTATATAACAGCAAAGTTAATAGATGAAGCAGGATTAAAAGGATATAGTATTGGAGGAGCACAAGTTTCAGAAAAACATGCAGGATTTATAATAAACAAAGGAAATGCGACAGCAACAGATATAATACAGTTAATAGAGCATATAGAAAAAACTATATATGATAAATATAGAGAAAAAATAAACTTAGAAGTAGAAGTTTTAGGAGAATAAATTAGTTATATATCTGAAAGGAAGGAAATCAAATGAAAGGATTTATGCATTGGTTTAAATCTAGCACAAAGATGAAAAGGTGGATATTTTTAATATTAGTAGGAATAATTTTAGCTTGTTATGGAATAGCAGAAATATTAGTTCTAAAAGAAGTATCATTCCAAGAAGTTGGTAAAATAATAGTAATATTTGTAGTAGGTTTTCTAGCAATAGTAATAGGATTAATATATATAAATAAAAGAACATTAGAGTTACTTGTAGAATCAACTGACAATAGAATGGAAAACAGAAAAAATGTAAATATAAAATCATTAATATTCAACAAAAAAGTATATGAACAAGGACCCAATATAGTTGTCATAGGTGGAGGAACAGGATTAAATACAGTTTTAGCAGGATTAAAGAAATATACAGATAATTTAACAGCAATAGTAACAGTATCTGATTATGGAGAAGAAGCAAGTACTTCAAGAAAAGAACTAGGAACAAAACCTTTAGACGACATCAGAGATAGTATAGTATCATTAGAAAATGAAGAAGGAGAATTAGATAAATTATTTAATTACAAATTCAAAGATGGAAAATTAAAAGGATTATCTTTTTCTGACATATATTTTCTAGCAATGAGTAAAGTAAATGGAGACTTTACAGATTCCATTATGAAAAGTAATGAAGTATTAAATATAACAGGAAGAGTAATACCTGTGACATTAGATGAAATGAACATAACAGCAGAATTAGAAAATGGATATGTTGTAAAAGAAAAATCAAGATTAGCAGAAGTAGTATATGATAAAGTAACAAAAATAAATAGAATATATTTAAATCCTTCAAATTGTAGACCAGCACCAGGAGTACTAGAAGCAATAGAAAAAGCAGACTGCATAATAATAGGACCAGGAAGTTTATATACAAATGTAATACCAAATTTATTAGTAAATAATGTAGCAAGAGCAATAAAAGAATCAGTCGCAATTAAAATTTACATCAGTAATATAATGACAGAACCAGGACAAACAGACAACTATACAGTATCAGATCATATAAACGCAATACTAGAACATTGTGGAAAAGGAATAGTTGATTATTGTATATATGATACAGGAGAAATAGTTCCAGAAATAATCAAAAAATATAATAAAGATGGACAAGACTTAGTAGAACAAGATATAGATAAAATAAAAGGAATTAAATTTTTACAACGAAATTTAGCAACAGTAACAGATGGATATATCAGACATGATCCAAATTTAGTTGCATCATCTATAATTGAGTTAATATGTGATGACTTAAAATATCAAGATAAACAAAATGATCCTCAATACATGATGTTAAGCAATAAATTAAGAGAAGATAAAAGAATACAAAAAATACAGAAAAAAATGGAAAAGAAAGAGAAGAAAAACATAAAAAATCCAAGTAAGGCTAAAGAAACAAAAAGAGGAAAGAGTAAATTCAGTAGTAAATATAGTGAAAGAATAGCATCAATAAAAGAAGCAGACGAAAAGACTAAAAAGAAAAATCAACAAAGAAAAACAAGTCAAACTAAAGTAAGAAGTAAAACATTGAAAACAAATGTAGAAACAAAAAACAAAGTGCAAAAAGGAAAACATTCATCAGAAGTAAGAAGAAAAACAAGTAAAACACCACAAGAAATTAGAGAAGAAATGATTAAAGAACTAGAAAACAGCAAATTAAAAGGTTAAAATAAATCATTTTTGGATATTTCATAAGAGAAAGGAATGAAAGCAATGAAAATTACAAAGGAAAATCTAAATCTAGAAAAAGGACTAAAGAGAGAATGGATAATCACAAATGGATTAGGAGGATTTGCAAGTTCAACAATAATTGGAGCAAATACCAGAAAATATCATGGGTTATTAATAGCACCAATATCTCCACCAGCAATGAGATTCCTAATATTATCAAAACTAGATGAAAGCTTAGAACTAAATGATAAAAAATATGATTTGTTTACAAATATAGGAAATGACTATATATCAAAAGGCTTTGAATATCAAGAAAGTTTTGAGAAAGAATATTATCCTACATTTACATATAAAGTAGAAGATACAGTAATAACAAAATCAATATGTATGGAATATGGAAAAAACACAGTAGGAGTATATTATAAAATAAAAAATGGGGCAAAAGATGCAAAACTAACTATTTCACCGGTAATGAACTTTAGAGACTTTCATTCCATAAATACAAACACAACATTTGATTTAAAACAAAATATTAATAGAAACAAAGTGAAAATAATAATAGATAATCATAAACAAAACCCAATATATATGTATTTATCAGAAGGGAAATATTATCCTCACGAAAATGACATATTCTACAATATGTTTTATATTGAAGAAGAAAAAAGAGGATTTTATCCAGAAGAAAATCATATAGTAGTAGGAAGCTATGAAATAGGAATAAGACCACATGAAGAAAGAGAATTGTCATTTATATGTTCATTTGAAGAAAACATCGATGAAGTAAATGTAAAAGAATTAATGAAAAAAGAAAAAGAAAGAAAAGAATGGATAATTAAAAATTCAAAATTAATTACAGAAAATAAAGAAAATAAAGAAAAAACAGAACTATTAAAAGAACTTATTGAAGCATCAGATGACTTCATAGTAAAAAGAACATCATTTAATTTACATACAATAATAGCCGGATATCATTGGTTTTTGGATTGGGGCAGAGACTCACTAATCTCATTTGAAGGATTGTTATTAATACCAAAAAGATATGAAATAGCAAAAGAAGTAATTTTAACAATGATAAGAGATATAAAATATGGATTAGTACCTAATGGATATTCAGGATATGATAATAGACCATTATATAATAGTGTAGATGCATCATTACTTTTATTTGAAGCAATACAAAAATATATAGACTATACAGGAGACTATGACTTTATAAAAGAAAATGTATACAAAAAATTAGAAGATATAATTCAAAATTATATAAATGGTATAGATGTCGATAATAACAACATATACCTAGATTCAGATTATTTGCTAGTATCAGGAACAGAAAGTACACAAAATACATGGATGGATGTCAAAATAGGAGACTATGCAGTAACACCAAGAAATGGAAAAGCAGTTGAAATAAATAGTATGTGGTATAATAGCCTAATGATAATGGCAAACTTAACATCTAAAATAGGTAAAAAAAGTGAAGTCAAAAAATATAAAGAACTAGCAGAAAACTGCAAAATATCATTTAATAACAAATTCTATAATGCAAGAAGAAAATCTTTGTATGATGTGTTAGGAGATAGTAAAATAAGACCAAACCAACTATTTGCATTAAGTTTAACATATCCAGTAATAGAGCCAAATTCAGAAATAGCAAAAAATATCATAAATACAGTAGAGAAAAAACTATTAAATAAATATGGACTAAAAACATTGGCAAAAGGAGAAGATAACTATGTAGAAATATATGAAGGAGAAGCCAGAAAAAGAGATATGAGCTATCACCAAGGAATAACTTGGGTTTGGTTACTTGAAATATATTATGATGCATTAGTAAACATGGCAAATGCAACAAAAATAAAGAAAGACAAAAAAGAAATAGAAGAAAAAATAGGAAATTTCAAATTGGATGTATTAAACACATTCAAGAAAGAAATAAATGAAAGAGGCTGTATAGGAAGTATTGCAGAAATATATGATTCAACAAAACCTTTCGAACCAAAAGGAGCAGTATCACAAGCATGGAGCGTAGCAGCAATAATTAAAATTGTCAATTAGGGACGTATCAAATTGAACAAAAATTGTTCAAAAGGGACAGACCAAAAAAGGTCTTCCTATTTGAACAATTTGTTTAGTTTGCATATGTCCCTAAAAACTTGAATTTGTAAAATGATATGATATAATACAAAAGACGAACTAAAGGAAAAATACGTTAAAAGGAATGTGATAAAAATGAGAATATTAGGAGTAGATCCAGGATTTGCAATAACAGGATATAGTATCATAGATTACATTGGAAATAAATTTCATTTAGAAACATCAGGGGCAATATTGACAGAGGCGAAAACATCTTTTCCATTAAGATTAGAAAAAATAAACAAAGAACTGGATAATATAATAAAGATGTATAAGCCAGATGCTATGGCTATAGAGGAGTTGTTTTTTAACAATAATGCAAAAACGGCAATAAATGTTGCACAGGCAAGAGGAGTAATATTAATTACAGCAAGGCAAAATAATCTAGACATTTATGAATATACACCACTTCAAGTAAAACAAGCGGTAACAGGATATGGTAGAGCAGATAAAATACAAGTACAAAGAATGGTAAAAATGATTCTAAATGTAGATAAGCTTCCAAAACTTGATGATATAACTGATAGTATGGCTATGGCAATATGTCATGCACATTCAGCAAGATTTGCAGAAAAATTATAAAATAAGGACAAATCTAGCTTCGCTAGACCTTTTCTCTAATTTTTAATATTTGGTACATTAATTTAAGGTCTAGCAAGAAGCGTATAAGATTTGTCGACGCGAAAAATTGCAAAGCAATTTTTCTGTGCATCTATATTTTACTTTATAGAAAATATAATTTTCTATAAAGTAAAATACTTGAAAAAAACGCAAAAATAATGTAAAATATACGGGTATAAAAGGAGCGATAATATGTATTTAATAGTAGGATTAGGAAATCCAGAAGAAGATTATTCAAATACAAGACATAATATGGGTTTTGATACAATTAACGAAATAGCAAAAAGATACAACATAAATATTACTAAAAAAAAGTTCAAAGGACTATATGAAATCTGCAATATCGAAGGACAAAAAGTTGTCTTGCTAAAACCTCAAACATTTATGAACTTAAGTGGAGAATCAATAAAAGAAATAGTGCAATATTATGATATACCAATTGAAAATATGATAGTAATATATGATGACATGGACATAGAGAAAGGAGCTATCAAAATAAGAAAAAAAGGTGGACCAGGATCGCATAATGGAATGAAATCAATTGTAGAGAATTTAGGTTCAAAGGATTTTCCTAGAATTAGAATAGGAATAGGAAAACCTGATAATGACTTTGACAAAATAAATTATGTAATAGGATATGTAGGTAAAGAAGAAATGGAAATTTTAAGAAAAGGAGTAAAAAAAGCAGCAGATGCTGTTACAGAAATATTAAAAAATGATGTAGATACAGCAATGAATAAATTTAATTAGAAAAATTTTTTAAAAGTAGCATTCGTTGTAAAAAATCAGTAAATTTAAGAAAAGAAAGAGGCAGAAAATGTTAGAGATATTAGTAGAAGAAAAAAACAAAGAAGAAAAAATAGCATTAGTAGAAAATGGTAATTTAATAGAATACTATGAAGAAGATAAAGAATCAAATAGAAAAGAAGGAAATATATATGTAGGAACAGTTAAGGATATAATAGTAGGAATGCAATCAGCATTCATTGATATCGGAACAGAAAAAAATAGTTTTATACATGTAAAAGATATATTACCAAAAGTAGATGAAACAAAAAATGAAATTAATAAAAATGTTAATATAAAAGAATTAGTAAAACCAGGACAAAAAATATTAGTCCAAATAAAAAAAGATAGCAATGAGCAAAAAGGAGCTAGAGTATCAACACATATAAGTATACCAAGCAAATACATTGTATTTATGCCAAATACAGACTTTGTAACAATATCACAAAAAATAGAAGAAAAAAATGAACAAGACAGATTAATAAAATTAGTAAAAGAAAATATCAGCAAAGGAAATGGAGCAGTTATAAGAACTTCTGCTAAGGGAAAAGAAAAAGAAATCATTGAGGATCTAAAAAGAACAGAAGAAAAATGGAATAAAATAAGGGAAAAGTATGAAAAAAGCAAAAATAAAAGTGAATTAATATATAAGTCTGAATCAATAATACAAAAAATGCTTATAGATTTATCAGAAAATAAGAAATTAGAAAAAATCATTACAAATAGTGCAAAAGAATATGAAAATTTAAAAGAATATTTAAAGGAAAATCCAGAAGTATCAAATATAAAATTAGAATTGTCACAAGATAATATATTTGAAAAATATGATTTAGTAAAACAAATTGAAAAACTAGAAAAAAGAAAAATATGGCTAAAATGTGGAGGATTTATAACAATAGACAAAACAGAAGCATTAACAGCAATTGATGTAAATACAGGAAAGTACACAGGAAGTAAAAATTTAGATGACACAATATATAATGTAAATAAAGAAGCTACAATAGAAATAGCAAAACAACTTAGATTAAGAGATATTGGTGGAATCATTATAATAGACTATATAGACATGACAAATAAAAACAATAAAAGTAAAATAGAAGAACTATTAAAAGAAGAGCTAAAAAAAGATAGAAGCAAAACACAAGTAGAAGGATTCACAAAATTAGACTTACTAGAAATGACCAGAAAACATATATGTAGTCATAAAGATAGCTAAAAATAAAAGTAAAAAACATTGAAAGGAATGCTAATCAAAATGAAAATAGGATTTGTATCACTAGGATGTAGCAAAAATTTAATAGATACAGAAATAACAATAGGAATGTTTAAACAAAACAATTATAAAATAGTAAATAATCCAGAAGAAGCAGATATAATTGCAATCAACACTTGTGGATTTATAGACCAAGCAAAAGAAGAAGCTATAAATACTATTTTAGAAATGGCAAATTACAAAAAGGAGAAATGCAAATATCTAATAGTGATGGGATGCCTAGTACAAAGATATTATAATGAACTAATAAAATTATTACCAGAAGTAGATTTATTTATCAAACTAGAAGACTACGATAAAATTTGGGATATGATAGAAGATTTAGTAAAAAGAGATATCGCAACAAAAACAAAAAACAAAACAAGCAAAAAAATATCAGAAATAAAACCATTGCCAATGTTTAGTTATGAACAATATATAAATAGAACAATAACAACAGGAAAAAATTATGCATATCTAAAAATAGGAGAAGGATGTAGCAATAAATGTACATATTGTGCAATACCATATATAAGAGGACCATTTGTAAGTAGAAAAATGGAAGATATCATAAATGAAGCCAAAATGCTTGCAAAAAAAGGGATAAAAGAAATAATAGTAATAGCACAAGATACAACCAAATATGGAGTAGATATATATGGAGAACCAAAACTTGCAGAATTATTGCAAGAAATAAGCAAAATAAAAGAAATAAAATGGATACATTTCTTATATTCTTACCCAGAAGGAATAACAGATGAGCTAATAGAAACAGTAGCTAGAAATAAAAAAATATCAAAATATTTTGATATACCAATACAACATATATCTGATAATGTATTAAAAAGAATGAATAGAAAAACAAATAAAAAACAAATAACAGAGCTATTAGAAAAAATAAGAAGTAAAATACCAGGTGTAACATTAAGAACAAGTCTAATAGTAGGATTCCCAGGAGAAACGGAAGAAGAATTTGAAGAATTAAAACAATTTATAAAAACAGCAAAATTTGATAAACTAGGAACATTCATGTATTCAAAAGAAGAAGGAACACCAGCTGAAAAATTACCTAATCAAATACATGGAAATACAAAAAAATCAAGATATAATCAAATAATGAAAGAACAAAAAGGAATATCAGAAGAAATACAAAAAAGTAAAATAGGAAAAGAATATGAAGTTCTAATAGAAGATAAATCATTTGATGGAAAATATCTAATAGGTAGAACAATGCAAGATGTGCCAGAAATAGACGGATTAGTATACATTAAAAACGAAAAAAATCAAGATTTAGTAAACAAATTTGTGAAATGCAAAATCATAGAAACGAACGAATATGACCTAATTGGTCAATTGGGGACAGGTACCGTCTAACCATTTTTGGTCAATTGGGGACAGGTTCCATTTAACCATTTTTGGTCAACTTGGGACAGGTTTCGATTAATTTGAAGAAACAGGAAGTGGTTAATTTGAAAAAAAGAGTTTTAACAGGAGATAGACCAACAGGAAAATTACATATAGGACACTATTTTGGTTCTTTAAAGAAAAGAATTGAAATGCAAAATAGTGGAGAATATGACATGTATATATTAATAGCAGATGTCCAAGCATTAACAGATAACTTTAACAACCCAGAAAAAGTAAGAAAAAATGTAAGAGAACTAATGATAGATTATTTAGCATGTGGAATAGATCCAGAAAAAACAACTATATATATACAATCAATGATACCAGAAACAGCCGAATTAACAATATATTATTCAAATTTAGTAACAATAGCAAGACTTCAAAGAAATCCAACAGTAAAAACAGAGATAGCACAAAAAAAAGAATTATTTGGAGAAAGTGTAACATATGGATTTTTAGGATATCCAGTAAGCCAAGCAGCAGATATAACAACATTTGAAGGAGAACTAGTTCCAGCAGGAGAAGACCAAGAACCATTAGTAGAACAATGTAGAGAAATCGTAAGAAAATTCAATAGCATATATGGAGATGTTTTAGTAGAACCAAAAATTGTCTTATCAAACGGAAAAAGGATAAAAGGCTTAGATGGAAACGAAAAAATGGGAAAATCTCTTCGGAAATGCAATATATTTATCAGACAGTGAAGAAGAAATCACAAAAAAAGTTATGAGTGCAGTAACAGACCCAAACAGAATAAAAAAAGACGATTTAGGAAATCCTGATATATGTATGGTAGCATATTATCATAAGTTATTTACGAACGAAGATGATGTAAAAACTGTATGTGAAGAATGCAGAGCAGGAAAAAGAGGATGTGTAGCATGCAAAAAACAATTAGCACAAAACATAATAGAATATTTGAAACCAATAAGAGAAAAAAGAGCATATTATGAAGCACATCCAGAATTAGTTGATAAATTTTTAAAAGAGGGAACAGAAAAAGCAAGAAAGACAGCAAAAGAAACAATGAAAAAAGTTAAAGAGGCAATGAAATTAAACTATTTTGAAGATTAATTAGAGGAGAAGATTATGTTTACAGATTATACGAAAATAATAATTAAATCTGGAGATGGAGGTAATGGAGCAGCAACCTTCCGTCGTGAAAAATATGTAGCAGCAGGAGGACCAGATGGCGGAGACGGAGGAAAAGGAGGAGATATTTACTTCCAAGTTGACAAAGATAAAAATACATTAATAGATTTTAGATACAATAAAAAATATAAGGCAGGTAATGGAGAAAATGGAAGCGGAAGTCATTGTAATGGAAAATATGGAGCAGATTTATATATAAAAGTGCCAATAGGAACAGTTGTAAAAGATGCCGAAACAGGTAAGGTAATTGCAGATTTATCAAAACCAAACCAAACAGAACTAGTATTGCAAGGTGGTAGAGGTGGTAGAGGTAACTCTCATTTTGCGACATCAACAAGGCAAGCTCCTAGATTTTCAGAAGATGGAGATAAAGGAGAAGAAAAAGAAGTAATATTAGAACTGAAATTACTTGCTGATGTTGGGCTTTTAGGTTATCCAAATGTAGGAAAATCAACATTTTTATCAAAAGTTACAGATGCTAGACCTAAAATTGCAAATTATCACTTTACAACATTAGAACCAAACCTAGGAGTAGTAAAAGCAAAAAGCGGAAATAGTTTTGTAATTGCAGATATACCAGGAATTATAGAAGGAGCAAGTGAAGGTGTAGGGTTAGGGCTACAATTTTTAAGACATATAGAAAGAACAAGGCTATTATTACACTTCATAGATGTATCAGGAGAAGAAGGAAGAAATCCAGTAGATGACTTTTATACGATAAATCAAGAACTAAAAAAATATAGCGAAAAACTTAGTCAAAGAAAACAAATTTTAGTTGCAACAAAAATAGATGTAATGCAAGATGAAACTAGAATAAAAGAATTAGAAGAATTGGCTCAAAAAGAAAATTTAGAGCTATATAAAATATCAGCAGTCACAGGAGAAGGAGTTCAAAACTTAATAGACCATGTTTCAAAAGTATTAGAAACATTACCAAAAGAAGAATTAATAGAGATAGAAGAAAAAATGGTCTACACATTAAAAGATAAAGAACAAGAATGGACAGCAAGAAGAGAAGGAAATACATTTATAGTAGAAGGACGAGCAGTAGATAGGCTTATGGGAAGAATAAATATAGAAGACAATGAATCTATGTACTATTTCCATAAATGTTTGAAGAACATGGGAATAGATGATAAGTTAAAAGAGCTAGGAGTATGTGATGGAGATACGGTCATAATAGCAGGTTGGGAACTTGAATGGGAAGAATAGGGGGATTTTGGGGACGGACTCATTTTTCCCTTTTCTTGATGACATCCTTCCAAACTGCGCATTCACTTCATTATATATATGTTTTTTAAAATAATATTTAAATAAATTAAAGGGAAAAATGAGTCCGTCCCCAAAATCCCTGGTTAAAGGAGGAAATTAAATGCCAAATTGGACAAAAGAGCAAAAGCAAGCAATTTATAAAAAAGGAACAAACATATTAGTTGCAGCAGCTGCTGGAAGTGGTAAGACAGCAGTTTTAGTTGAGAGGATTATAAATAAAGTTATAAACGAAAAAATAGATATAGACAAGCTATTAGTAGTGACATTCACAAATGCAGCTGCAGCAGAAATGAAAGAAAGAGTATTAGATGCTTTATATAAGAAAACAGAAGAAGATCCAGAAAATAAGGATTTACAAAGACAAATTACATTAATAAATATGGCTCAAATTTGTACAATTGACTCTTTTTGTTTAGATATAGTCAAAAATCATTTTTACGAGCTAGAAAATATATCTCCAAATTTTAGAATAGCAGAAACAACAGAAATTGAACTTTTAAAACAAGAAACATTAGATGAAATTTTTGAAGATAAATATATTAATGAAGATGAGAATTTTACTGATTTAATAAAAACATATACGAATTATCGAGATGACACACCACTAAAAGATTTAATATTAAAGATATATAGTTTTATATCATCTAATCCATCACCTTTAGAATGGTTACAAGAAAAAGTAGAGATGTTCAATTTAAAAGATAAACTAGACGAAGATTTTAGACAAACTATATGGGGAACAATCTTATTAAATGATGTATCTGAAGAAGTTCAAGATGATATGGCGATGTTAAAGGATGTAGTTTCAAGTTTGTCATACGATGTAGAATTAGAAGATTTTAAAAATGCTATTTTAAGTGATATAGAGCAACTAAAAAATTTGCAAAACAATTTAAATAATTGGGACAATACATATAATATAGCACAAAATTTTAAATTTATAGACTGGCCACGAAAAAAGGTTACTTCAGATATAAAAGATGAAGCAAAAGCAATTCGTGATCAAGTTAGAAAAAAGTTATATGATAAACTAAACAATACATTTGTATCTGATTCAAAACAATCAAACCAAGATATCTATGATATGTACAAAACATTAACAAAATTGAAAGACTTAATCATAGAATTTGACAAACAATTTTCAAAGAAAAAAAGAGAAAAAAACATATTAGATTTTAGTGATATAGAGCATTTTGCATTATCAATTTTGGTAAAGAAAGATGAGCAAGGAAATTTAGTAAAAACAGAAGTGGCAGAAAAGTACACTCAAAAATTCGAAGAAATAGCAATTGATGAATATCAAGATAGCAATTTAGTACAAGAGACAATTTTGACATCTGTATCAAGAGGTAACAATTTATTCATGGTAGGAGATGTAAAGCAAAGTATATATAAATTCAGACAAGCAATGCCAAAGCTATTTTTATCAAAATATAACGAATATGAAATTGCAGATGATGAAGCAGAAAAATTAGAAACAATACAAGATATGAAAAAAGGCAAAAAGATACAACTATTTAAAAACTTCAGAAGTAGAGGAAACATATTAGATTTTACTAATTTAGTTTTTCAAAATATTATGAGTGAAAAAATTGGTGAAATAGAATACAACAAAAATGAATATCTTAATCTAGGTGCAACAGATTATAAAGAAACAAATCAAGAATTGAAAACAGAGATTGATATAATAGAATCAACCCATAATGAAGATGCAGAAGAAATAGAAATTAGTAGCGATAATGATGACGAAATACAAGATTTAGAAAAAATTGAAGATATAGAAATCGAAGCTAAATACATTGCAAAAAAGATAAAAGAATTAGTACAAAGCAAATATCAAATATATGACAGAAAAGCTGAAAGTTTTAGAGATATTAAATATAAAGACATTGTAATTTTATTAAGGTCAACTAAAGAAAAAGCAAATATTTATGAGCAAGAAATGATAAATCTAGGAATACCTGTATTCTCAGATAGTTCAGAACAATATTTAGAAACAATTGAAATACAAACAATATTAAATTTATTAAAAATAATAGATAATCCAATTCAAGATATACCATTAGTATCAGTATTAAGATTTAATATCGGAAAATTTACTGATAATGAATTAGTAGAAATTAGATTAAGTGATAAATATGATAATTTCTATAATTGTATGCAAAAAGCAGTTCCAAATGTAAATTCAAAACTAAAAGAAAAAATAAATAATTTTTTAGAGAACTTGCAAAAATGGAGAAAAGAAAAAGAATATTTAGCATTAGATGAATTAATATGGAAAATATATATAGAAACAGGATTCTATAATTATGTCGGACTTATGCCAAATGGGGAATTGAGACAAGCAAATTTAAAAATGCTATTTGAAAAAGCAAGGCAATACGAAAGTGCAAGTTTTAAAGGATTATATAATTTTATACAATTCATGGAAAAGTTGCAGTTAAGTAGCGGAGACATGGGAACAGCAAAAATAATTGGCGAAAATGATGATGTAGTTAGGATTATGAGTATTCACAAAAGTAAAGGATTGGAATTTCCGGTAGTATTTTTAGCAAATACAAATAAACAATTTAATATGCAGGATATCAGAAAAGATTCAGTATTGCTACATCAAGATTTAGGAATAGGTGTAAAATACATAAATTATGATGAACAAATACAATATGATACACTTTCAAGAGAAGCATTAAAAAAGCAAGTTGAAAATGAAAATATATCTGAAGAAATGAGAATACTTTATGTTGCATTGACAAGAGCAAAAGAAAAACTATACATAACAGGAATTGGAAAAGATATACAAGAAAAGATTGAAAAATGGGAAAACTTAAATAAAATTTATCCAAAAGAAAATGGAAAAATAAATCATTTGCTAATAAAGAAGGCAAAATCATATTTAGATTGGATAATTCTTGTGTATATAAATGCAAAAGAAAGCCATTCATTAAAATTAGAAATAAAAGATAAAAAAGAAGAAATGAATAAATGGAACAAGTTACTAAACAATGTGCCTGAAAATATACAAGAGGAAACAGAATTTGAACATCAAGAAAATCTATATAAAACAATACAAAAAGAATTGGAATATAAATACGCATTTTTAGCAAGCACAGTTATCCCAACAAAAATATCAGTTACTAAGATAAAAGAATTAGAGCAGGAGAAAATTCAAAGTCTAGAAGAAATAACTTCACAACAACGAAGCCATACAAAAAATATAGAAAAAAGTACAGAAAAATTAAAAGAAACAGCAAGTATCAAAACATCTTCAGAAGAAGAAAAAAGTGAATTTAGAAAACCGGAATTCTTAAAAGAAAACAAAGATGAAAAATTAACATCTGCACAAAAAGGAACAATAACACATCTTTGCTTACAAAAATTAGATGCAAAAAAAGAATATAATTTAGAAGAAATACAAAACTTTATAACAGAATTACAAAATACAAATATATTAACAGAAAAAGAAGCTAAAAGTATAAATCCATTTAAAATACTTGAATTTACTAAATCACAAATAGGTCAAGATTTAAAAGAAGCAAAAGAAATTTATAAAGAAAAACCTTTTTATTTAAATATATCTGCAAAAGAGATATATGAAGATCAAAATTTAGAAGAAAACATTTTAGTTCAAGGTATTATAGATTTATATTACATAGACAAAAATGATAATCTTATACTGGTAGATTACAAAACAGATTATGTGCCAGAAGGAAAAGAAAATGAACTAATTAATAAATACAACAGCCAGCTAAGTTTGTATAAAACAGCATTAGAGGAAGCTTTAAACAGAAAAGTTGATAAAAAATATATTTATTCAATCTATCTAGGAAAGGCTTTGGAAATTAAAAATAAATAAACGGTTTCTAAATAATGGAGATAAAAAAATCAAAATTTTCTATCTCCAAATTTGCTTTTTAATATAATAAGATTATTAGTTATTGGATGAACAAATTTCAACCTATAACAATGTAATTTCTGCCCATTAGGAAACTCAGAAGCAGAACAATTCCCATATAAAGAATCCCCGACTAAAGGATGACCAATATAAGACAAATGAACACGAATCTGATGAGTCCTGCCAGTTTTCAAAGAACATAAAATCAAAGAATTGCCATCAATTTCTTTTATAACCCTAAAATGAGTACTAGAAAATTGACCATTTTCAAAATCCACACATCTTTCAATAATGCTACCCTGTTTTCTAGCAATAGGAAAAATCAAAACATCATCTTTTTTATTAAAAATGCCAGAAGCTAAAGCCAAATAACTCTTTTTAAAAGAGCCATCAGACATTTCTTTAATTAAACATTCTTGAATATACTCACACTTTGCAACAATAACCAAGCCAGAAGTATTTAAATCAAGTCTATTTACTATCCTAATTTTTTTCTTCAAACCTATAGAATCAAAATAAAATCTAATTCCATTTGCAAGAGAATCAGTAAAATGTTCCACAGAAGGATGAACAGGCATATTAGCAGGTTTATTAACAACTAACATCCAGTCATCTTCATAAACAATTGATAGATCCATCTTAGTAGGAACAATATTACTATTATCTTCTTCAGCAGAAAAATCAATAAGCAATTCATCTCCAGAATTGCATTTTAATCTAGTATCAAAAACATTACCATTCACAAGTATTTTTTTATTTCTAATTAATTTATTAAGTAATCTTGCAGAAATATTAAATTTGTTTTTTAACAAATCATTAATAGTAAATTCACAATCTGTATTTTTAATAACATATTTAATAAACATAACAACCGTACTTTCTATAATAATTTATATATTGATATTATAGCATAAGATATATGTAAAGAAACAGAAAAAATACAAAATTTCTATCTAATTTACTAAAAAGTGGAGAACAAAAAAGTCATTAAGTAAGATACTTAATGATTAAATTCTAAAAATATAATACCAATAAAAAGCAGTAATGTCAATAGTTACAAAATACAAAATTTGAAGTAAAATGAATAACCAAAATAATAAAATTAAGTACAGGAATAGCTTATTTTAGTAGTAAAATCAAGCTATTTCTATTTCCTTCAGAATCATTAAGTATCTTACTTAATGATTAGTAGAAGGAGGAGCAAATATGCAAAAGAAAAGCAAAAACAGAAGATTTTACCAGAAAACAGGAAAAAACAACATAAGAGGAAAACAGGAAGGAATAACATTAGTAGCATTAGCTATAACCATAATAGTTTTATTAATTTTAGCAAGTATAACAATCGGAACAATTTCACGGAGACAATGGAATATTAAATAATGCAGGAAAAGCAAAATTTATGGCAGAAATAAAAGATATAAAAGAAAAAATAGAAATAGAAGAAGTAAAAAATGATGGAGAAGAATTCCAATTCGGAACTTTAAAAAATTTAGTAGGAATAGATGATAAATATAACGAAATGTTATATATGGAAGATGGAGAATTAGTGTACACCGAAGAAAAAGTAAGTAAACAGCAAGCAGAATGGTTAGAGGAAATGGATATACACGCAAAGCAAAACATAATACCAATATATACAGGTGAACAATTCAAGAAAATAGGGACAGGAGAAGAAATAATAATAGAAGAAGCAGGAGGAGAAAAATACAAATTTAATATGGATAGTCACTATGTATTACAAAATGATATTGATTTAAATTGTAGCGAAGAAAACCAATGGGAACCAATAGGAACGAATTCAAATCATTTTAAAGGAATATTAGATGGAAAAAACAATAAAATAGAAGGAATATATATAAATGGGGGAGATAATAAAGCAATATTTTATTCTAACAGTGGTACAATCCAAAATATAATATTAAATGGATATATTCAAGGACGCAATTATATTGCAGGAATGGCAAGTATAAATAATGAAAACGGAAAAATATATAACTGTAAAAATCAGATAGAAATTTTAACAGCCAATTACGGTGGAGCATTTGTAGGAAGAAATTTTGGTTTAATTGAAAACTGTGAAAATAAAGGATATTTAGATTTAAATGCGAGTGGAGGAGGAATATGTGGACAAAATATGAGTGGTGGAATTATAAAAAAATGTATAAATACTCATGAATTAATGCTAAGAGATTATACAATAGGTGGTATTGTAGGTAGTAATTCTGGAATAGTAGAAGAAAGTTATAATATAGGAAACATACTGGCACCGACAAGTTATGTAAGATATGCTAAAGGTGGTATTGTAGGAAGCAATTCTGGAACAATAAAAAATTGCTATAATATAGGAGAAGTAGATGCATATTCTAATAATTGGGACATAGGAGGAATTTCAGGAAGAAATGAAACCAATGGAAGTATAGAATTTTCATATAATGTAGGAAATATTCAAGGAGGAATCAACAGAGGAGGAATTATTGGAAATAATAAAGGAAACATTAAATATTGTTATACAATTAATACAAATGAAATGTCAGGAGGAAATACAGGAATAATGGAAAATTGCATGAAATTAACAGAAAGTCAAATGCAAAATAGAAGTAATATTAATTTGGAAAATGGAGAAACAACAACTTTTATAGAATTATTAAATAAAGAAAACAATGCTTTTAGTTTAGATAACGAAAATATAAATAAAGGATACCCTATATTAAAATAAAGTTATCTTACTTTTTATACATTTTTAAATTTCCCTATTGAATTTAAATTCGAATTATGATAGAAATATAAATGACGCATACAGAGGAAAAGGTTGAAAATAATTATCTAATTCTTTTCCAACAAAATTTATACCTGAAGAAAGGAATGAAAATAAAAATGTATAATATAAACATGGAACCAAAAGAACAAAACAAAACACCAAAAATCAAAGTAATAGGAGTAGGTGGAGCAGGAAACAATGCAGTAAACAGAATGATAGAAGACAATGTAAAAGGAGTATCATTTTATCTATTAAACACAGAAACAGGAACACTAAAAAGAGCAAAAACAAACAATGTATTACAAATAGGAGTAGAAACAACAAAAGGACTAGGAGCAGGAGCAAATGAAAACGTAGGAGAAAGAGCAGCAAGAGAAAATAAAGAAGAAATAAAACAAATATTGCAAGGAGCAGACCTAGTATTCATAACAGCAGGAATGGGAGGAGGAACAGGAACAGGAGCAGCCCCAGTAGTAGCAGAAATAGCCAAAGAAATGGGAATATTAACAGTAGGAGTTGTAACAAAACCATTCCTATTTGAAGGAAAAGCAAGAAAAATAAGAGCAGACTATGGAATAAAAAAATTAAGAGAAAATGTAGATGATTTAATAGTAGTATTAAATGATAACTTATTAAAAACAACAAGTGATAGAATAACATTAAATTCAGCATTTTCAATAGCAGATAAAATATTAGAGCAAGGAATCACAGGCGTTACAGACTTATTAACATCAGTTGGAGAAGTAAATGTGGATTTTGCTGATATAAGAACAACCATAAAATATAATGGAAAAGCATATATGGGAATAGGAAGAGCATCAGGAGAAAGAAAAGTAGAAAGTGCAGTAAAACAAGCAATAACAAACCCATTAACAGAAAGCAAAATAGATGGAGCACAAGGAGTAATATTTAACATTAAAGGAGATGAAGACTTAAGCTTACTAGAAATAAATAGTGCAATAGGACTAGTAAATGACAGAATAAACGAAAACGCAAATGTAATATTTGGAACAGTAATAGACCCAAACATGAATGGAGAAGTAGAAGTAACAATAATAGCAACAGGCGTAGCAGAAGAACAAGAGAAACAAAAAGAACTAGCATTTTCTAAATTCTAGAAAATGCTAGTTTTTTAATAAAATCTTAATATTTTTTATATACAAAGTTAATAAACCTGTGGTATTATAATACTAGTTTAATAAGAAGGGATGAATGTTGAAAAATAATTACAATTTTGGCGTTGTCAAACTTCGCTTGAAATTTAATCAACGTACAAAAAGTACGCCTCATAAATTTCAAACTTGTTTTCCTAGCCAAAATTTAATTCTTTTCCAACCTGATCTGTACCTCTAGGAAAGGATGAGATTAATTATGTACAATATTTTAGTAGTTGATGATGACAAAGAAATAGCAAATGCGATTGAAATATATTTATCAAGAGAAGGATATAATATCATAAAAGCATATGATGGAGAGGAAGCTATTAAAAAAGTTAATGAAAATGAAATTCATTTAATCATATTAGACATAATGATGCCTAAAAAAGATGGGTTACAAACTTTAGAAGAAATAAGAAAAAGCAAGACAATTCCGGTAATCATGTTATCTGCAAAGTCAGAAGATTATGATAAAATATCCGGATTAGATTTAGGTGCAGATGATTATATAACAAAACCATTTAATCCATTAGAATTAATTGCAAGGGTAAAGTCTAACATAAGAAGATATGTAGATTTTGGAAATATAACACCTAAAAAGAATGAAAATGTATTAAAATCTGGAGATTTAAGCATAGATGATGAAAGTAAAAAAGTAGTTGTTGATGGAAAAGAAATCAAACTTACAGCAACTGAATATAATATTTTAAAATTTTTACTTAAAAATAAAGGAAAAGTATTTTCAATATCACAAATATATGAAAATGTTTGGAATGAAGAAAGCTATGGTGCAGAAAACATTATAGCAGTACATATAAGACACATAAGAGAAAAAATTGAAATAAATCCAAAAGAGCCTAAATATTTAAAAGTAATGTGGGGAATAGGATATAAAATAGAAGATATCAAATAGGGATTTAGGGACGTACCTTAAAATCCCTAGATAGAGGGATTTTGAGGACCGTCCCTAAATCCCTCCATGTGAAAGGATGTGAGCATATGGAAAAATTGAGAGAATCAACATTAACTAAAATGATGTGCTATATTTTAATACCAATTATGGGAGTAATATTGATAGCAAGCATATTAAATATAGTGTTATTTACAGAAAATGGCTCAAACATAAAGCCAGAAGAATATATAGAAACAGAAAGTTTTTCAAATGAATATTTATCATCAATTTACACATACACAAGAACTATAAAGAATGCAAAAAGGACAAATCCTGATAATGAACCATATTATTATACAGAAATAAATGATAATAGTTATGAAGGAAAAGTATATTATAGATCCATAAATTATGATGATTATTCTATAAGTAGATTTATAAATTACATTATAATAGATGAAAGTACAGGGAATTTATATACTAATATAAAAACGTCAGACTATAACTTAGAAATACAAGAAATGGCAAATGAGCCAATATATTGGACATATGAAAATGATACAATAAATACAAACATAGAAAATTTAAACCAAGAAAATGCAAAATATATTATATCAACATATTATTCATCAAATGCATTAGAAGGATTTAAAATATATACAAACCTAAATCCAGAAGATATATCATATTCAAACTCATTCTATATACAAAAAACTATATATAATTTATTTGAAAGACACCAAAATTATCCAGCATACTTAATACCAATAACATCAATTTTAATATTAGCAATGATAATATATCTAATATGGGCAATAGGACATGAAAAGGGAAAAGAAGGAATTCAGCTAAATGGAATTGACAAATTTTCATTTGAAGTTTTAACATTTTTTGTAGTTATGGTAGTTGGCATAATGTGTAGTGGATTTGTTGCAGGAGTAAATTATAATATGCCACAGGAACTATTAATACCAATTATGAGTATATGTTATATTATTGCATATGCAAGTACAGCTTTATATATAACAACAATAATAAAAAGAATAAAAGCAAAAGAATTTTGGCATACATTTACAACATATAGAATATATAGATGGATCAAAAATCAACTAAATAAAACATTTAGAGATGATAAACATAACAAAATAAAAACAAGTAGGAAGATAATAATATTATATGTTCTATTCATAATAGCATCAATAATATTAGCAGGAGTAGGTTCATTTATAGCAGTTATATTACTATTAGCACTTTGGTTTTGGACTTTATATAAATTATTAGAGTACAACAAAAAAATGAATAAAATTCAAACAGCATTGCAAGATATATATGAAGGAAAGTCAGATGTACACTTAAATGAAGAAGAATTAACAGGTGTATTAAAAAGCATGGCAAAATATATCAATGATATAGCAGGAGGATTTTCAAATGCAATAGAACAAAGTCTAAAATCAGAGAGACTAAAAACAGAACTTATAACAAATGTATCACATGATATCAAAACACCATTAACTTCAATAATAAATTATGTGGATTTATTAAAGAAAGAAGATATAAATAATGCAACAATTGAACAATATATCGCAATATTGGATAAAAAATCACAAAGACTTAAAAAATTGATAGAAGACTTAGTAGAAGCCTCAAAAGTATCTTCTGGAAATGTAAAATTAAATTTGGAAACAATAAACTTAAAAGAATTAATAAATCAAGCAATTGGTGAGTTTGAAGATAAGTTTAAAGAAAAAGGATTAAAAATTGATTTAGATGTAACAAACGAAGATATAAAAATACAAGCTGACAATAGATATATGTATAGAATAATTGATAATCTATTCAGCAATATTTCAAAATATGCAATGGAAAATACAAGAGTATATATTAACTTACAAAAAACGCAAAAAGAAATAAAACTAGAAATAAAAAATATTTCTGCAACAAGGCTAAATATTTCAGCTGAAGAATTGATGCAAAGATTTGTAAGAGGAGATAAATCAAGGTATACAGAAGGAAGCGGTTTAGGTTTATCAATTGCAGAGAGTTTAACAGAAATTCAAGGTGGAACTTTTAAGATTTCAATTGATGGAGATTTATTCAAAGTAACACTTAGATGGAATATGGAATAGCACAACCAAAAACCTTTATTCATATTATGTAATATGAATGGGGGTATTTATTTTGAAAAGAATACTAACAAAAATAAATGCAACAATAGTAATTATGCTAATAATACTTAATAGCATAGCCATTACAAAAGTAAAAGCAATAGAGCCATCAAGTAGCGATATATATAATGGAATAGATGTAAGCAATTATCAAGGAAACATTGATTATGCAAGAGTACGATCGGCAGGGATTGAAGTCGTATACATAAAGGCAACAGAAGGACAAACGATAACAGATGCATATTTAAGGCAGAACTATGAAAATGCAAGAGCAAATGGACTAAAAATTGGATTTTATCATTTTGTAAGAGCAAGAAATAATGCACAGGCAGTAGCAGAGGCAGAATATTTTGCAAATGCCATATCAGGAATGGCAGCAGATTGCAGACTAGCAATGGATTTTGAGGTATTTGGAAGTTTAACAAATGAGGAAGTAAACGAAATATCATTTACATTTTTAAGAAGAGTAGAAGAAATAACAGGAAAGGAAATGGTAGTATATAGCAATACATATAGTGCAAGAACAGTTTTTAGCCAAGAACTCGCAAATCAATATCCTTTATGGGTAGCAGAATATGGAGTAAATGAACCTCAAGATAACGGAAAATGGAATATATGGATAGGTTTTCAATATACAGATAGAGGTGTAGTAGATGGAATAAATGGATATGTAGATAGAGATAGATTCACAGAGCAAATATTTTTATCAAATACAGATCCAATAAATCCAGGAAATAACGGAAATGGTAACAATGGAAGTGATGATGGTAATGGTGAAAATTCAGAAAACAACAATTACATAACATATACAGTAAGAAGAGGAGATACATTAAGTGAACTTGCATTAAGATATGGAACAACAGTAAATGAAATTGCAGGGATTAACGGAATAGTAAATCCAAATCTAATATATACAGGAGAGCAATTATTAATACCAACTAAAAATAATACATCAAATTCAGGAAACAATAACAACAATGAAGATTATATTGTAAGAAGAGGAGACACATTAAATAAAATAGCAACAAGGTATGGAACGACAGTAAATGAATTAGTAAGACTAAATGGAATAAGAAACCCAAATTTAATATATGTTGGTCAAATATTACAAATACCAAACACATCAAATAATGCAGTAACATCTACAATTGATTATACAATACAAAGAGGAGACACGTTAAGTGAAATAGCATCAAGGTATGGAACTACAGTAAATGTATTAGCAAATCTAAATGGAATCAGAAACCCAAACAGGATATATGCTGGAAATATAATTAAAGTTCCTATAACCACAAGAGTAATATCAAATACAAATGTAGAACATGACTGTGGACATTGCATCTATACAGTACAAAGAGGAGATACATTAAGTGAAATTGCAGAAATGCATGAAACTACAGTAAATGAAATAGTAGAATTAAATCAAATAGAAAATCCAAATATGATATATGTAGGACAAAAATTAAGAATTTAAGTTGATAGAGTAGAGACAAAAGTTTCTACTCTATATTTTGTGAAAAAGGAAATATTTATATTGAATTTAGGAAAAGCCTGTGATAGAATGTAAAAAACAAAAGAGGCAGGAGGCATATTCATGAAGAAATTGATAGCTATAATATGTGTGTTATTAGTAATATTTGTGGGGATGGTAATATATAGGAGAAGTAACATAAATAGTAATAATGTAACAGCAAGTGAAGTAGGGCAAATAGAAGAATATATAACAAAAATTTATGCTTGGAAAGAAGTAACAGGAGAAGCATTACCCACATTTGATGACATAAACAATGCACCAGATTTATGGCTATGGCAAGTAGTAGTAAACAATTTAGAAGAATATGCAGTATCACGAGAACAAATACAAAGTAAAGCAACAGAAATATTTGGAGCAAATTTCACAAAAGAATTTCCGGAAGAAGGAACAGAAAATTTAAAATATGATGAATCTTTAAACTTATATGTAGCAGGAGAAATACAAACAGACAATAAAGAAGATGTATTTTATATAAACAGCATAGAAAAAAAACAAAATGAATATAAAGTAGAAATTGCAGAATATTTAGAAGATTATTCAAATGAAACAAATGGAGCAGAAGAAAATAATAATGGCTATGATATCAAAATAGAAAATTTGAATGGAGAAGAAATAGCAACAGTAAAAGATACTGATGGAGAAACAGTTATAGTAAATACAATAAAGGAAAATATTGATAAACTTTCAAAAAAAATAGTAACATTGCAAAAAGGAGACAATGATAACTTTTACGTAACAAAAGTTGTCAATAGGGACGTAGATTTTTGACAAAGAAAGGGAAAAAATGGAACAATCAAATTACCTAAAAGAACTAGAAAAATGTGAAATATGTCCTCATAAATGTAAAGTAAATAGAATAAAAGGTCAAATAGGAAGATGCAAAGCAACAGATAAAATTAAAATTGCCCTATATTCTATACATAAATATGAAGAACCATGTATAAGCGGAGAAAAAGGATCTGGAACGATCTTTTTTTCTAACTGTAACTTAAACTGTATATATTGCCAAAATTATGAAATAAGTCAATTAGGAAAAGGCAAAGAAATATCAATAGAAAGATTAGCAGAAATAATGCTAGAATTACAAGAAAAAGATGTAGAAAATATAAACTTAGTAACGCCAACAAGTTATACAGCGCAAATAATTGAAGCAATTAAAATAGCAAAAAATAAAGGACTACATATACCAATAATATATAACACAAATGGATATGAAAATATAGAAACAATAAAAAAATTAGAAGGATATATTGATGTATATTTGCCAGATTTAAAATATTACTACAACAAAATAGGAAAAAGATATTCTAAAATTGACAACTATTTTGAAATTACAACAAAAGCAATTTTAGAAATGTATAATCAAGTTGGAAAAACATTATTAGCTGAAAGAGGAATAATAAAAAAAGGATTAATGATAAGACATCTAGTATTACCAAATAACATAGAGAATAGTAAAAAAATATTAAAATGGATTAAAGAAAACATAAATGATGATGTATATATAAATGTAATGGCACAATATTTTCCTACATATAAAGCGAAGGAAGATGAAAAATTAAATAGAAAATTAACACAAAATGAATTTAAAGAAATAGAAAATTTTGTATATGAATTAGATATAAAAAATGGATATATGCAAGAACTAGGAGAACATGAAGAAGAATATGTACCAAAATGGGATGTCAATGGGGACGGAGATTTTTGACAACTTCTTCTAACTTTAAACTTTTTGCTAAATTAATATGTTGTCAAAAATTTCCGTCCCCGTTGACAAAAAAATATAAAGTTTGATATATTGAAGAAAATAAGATAATGGGAGGAATATAAAATGACGCAAGCAGATGAACAATTTATAAAAACATGTAAAGAAATAATTGAACATGGATTCTCATCAGAAGGAACAGGAGTAAGAACAAGATGGGAAGATGGAGTAGAAGCAAATTACTATTCAATAGTAGGAGTACAAAACAAATATGATGTAGGAAAAGAATTTCCTATGATAACACTTCGTAACAACTCAAAAACAATAAAAAATGCCATTGATGAAATCTTATGGATATGGCAGAAAAAGTCAAATAAAATAGAAGACTTGCATTCACATATCTGGGATCAATGGGCAGGAGAAGACGGAACAATAGGAAAGGCATATGGATATCAACTAGGCAAAAAATACGAATTCAAAACAAAAGAAGGAATAAAAGTAATGGACCAAGTTGATTACTGCTTATATCTTCTAAAACATGACCCAGCAAGCAGAAGAATTATGACAAATCTATTTAATCACGAAGAATTAAAAGATATGAACTTAGAACCATGTGCATATGGAACACAATGGCTAGTAAAAGGCGGAAAGTTACATCTTATTTTAAATCAACGTTCACAAGATATGCTAACAGCAAATGGCTGGAATGTAATGCAATATGCAGCATTACAATGTATGTTTGCACAAGTGTCAGGGCTAGAAGTAGGAACATTAACACACAATATAGGAGATTGTCATATATATGATAGACATATACCTTTGGTAAAACAATTACTTGAAACAACACCAGTAGATGTAGTTCCAAAATTAGTCATAAAAAATCCAACAAAAGACTTCTATGAATTTAAAGTAGAAGACTTTGAAGTTCAAAATTATGATTATAACAAAGAAGTTAAAATTGGGAAAATCCCAGTTGCAATTTAGGGACGTATCAAATCGTTCAAAATTTGTTCAATTTGATACGTCCCCAGAAAGGATAAAAAATGTTAAGTATAATAGTAGCAAAAGCACAAAATAATATAATTGGAAAAGATAACAAGTTATTATGGCATATACCAGAAGATTTAAAAAGATTTAAAGATATAACAACAGGACATACAATCATAATGGGAAGAAAAACATTTGAATCTTTAGGAAGAGTATTACCAAATAGAAAACATATAGTATTTACACAAAATTCAGACTTTAAGGTAAATGATGAAAATGTAAAAATAGTACACTCAATGTTAGAAATACAAGAATATATTGAAAATAAAGAAGAAAATTTTGTGATTGGTGGGGCAATGATATATAATTTGCTAATGCCATATGTAAACAAAATGTATATAACAGAAATACATAAAGATTTTGAAGGTGACACAGTTTTTCCAAAAATCAATTTAGATATTTGGAAAGAAGTAAGTAGAGAAAAAGGCGAAGATATAGAACAAAACGACTTAGAATATGATTTTGTAGTATATGAGAGAAAAAATAAATAAGAATAATAAAAATAGCTTTTGGAAAGAATAGAAAAACAAGGAGGAGTTTTTTATGTTCAAACCAGAAGCTATTTATTTTGAGAAAAATATTGAGAATTATGAACTTGGAAAAGAATTGATAGAAAAATATAAAGATATACCAAAATTTGAAATAGAAAACCATAACAACATAGAAGAAATGAGAAAAAAATCAAATAAAGAATTTCCATATATGAAAAGAAATTTAATAATAGGAACAAGAAAAACACATAAATTTATAGAAAATCACAAAACATCAGATTTTTTGGTGCCATATACATCTTCAGGATGTACAGCATCATGTTTATATTGTTATTTAGTATGTAATTATAACAAATGTGCATATTTAAGACTGTTTGTGAATAGAGAAGAAATGTTAAACAAAATAATAAAAACAAGTGAAAAATCAGAAAAAGAGTTAACATTTGAAATTGGAAGCAATAGTGATTTAATATTAGAAAACACAATTACAAAGAATTTGGTTTGGACAATTGAAAATTTTAAAAATACAACTAAAGGAAAATTAACATTTCCAACAAAATTTAGCATGGTAGATGATATTTTACCACTAGAACATAAAGGAAGAATAATTGTAAGAATGAGTGTGAATCCAGAAGAAATAATAAACAAAGTAGAATTTGGAACATCCAGATTAAATGAAAGAATAGAAGCAATCAATAAGCTAGGGAAAGCAGGATATAAAGTAGGAATATTAATTGCACCAGTTATACTGGTAGAAAATTGGAAAGAAAAATATACTGAACTTGTCCAAAGACTAGAAAGTGAGCTTTCGAATAAAATAAAAAAGGAAGTGTTTTTTGAGATAATATTTATGACATACAGCTATGTTCATACAAAAATAAATGAAGAAGCATTTCCGAATGCAATAAACTTATACAATAAAGAAATAATGACAGGTAGAGGCAAAGGAAAATACATGTATAAAAATGAGATAAGGCAAGATGGGGACTTGTTTTTTAGAGAGTTAATGAAAAAATATTTTCCACAAAATAAAATTGAATATATCGTTTGATTTTACTTTAACTTTTTTTTCAAATATGTTATAATTTGTATATAGGGATAATTGAATTTTATAAAAATATAATATTCAAAAGAGGTGAAAATTATGGCATATATAGAATTTAAAAATGTATGTAAAGAATATAAAATGGGAGAAATAATAATAAAAGCATTGAATAACACTAATTTTTCAATAGAAAAAGGAGAATTAGTAGTAATTGTAGGACCTAGTGGAGCTGGAAAAACGACAGCTTTAAATATATTAGGTGGAATGGACCATGTAACATCAGGAGAAGTTATAGTAGATGACAAAAAAATATCAGAATTAAAAGGAAAAGCATTAATAAAATATAGAAGAGAAGACATAGGATTTGTTTTCCAATTTTATAACCTAGTTCAAAACTTAACAGCAATAGAAAATGTAGAACTTGCAACTCAAATATGTAAAGACTCTTTAGATCCAGCAGAAGTATTAGAAAAAGTAGGGTTAAAAGATAGAATGAAAAACTTTCCATCACAATTATCAGGTGGAGAGCAACAAAGAGTGGCAATAGCAAGAGCTATTACAAAAAATCCAAAATTATTATTATGTGATGAGCCAACAGGAGCGCTAGACTATAAAACAGGAAAGCAAATCCTAAAACTTTTGCAAGATACAGCAAGAAAAGAAAAAATGACTGTTTTAATAATAACACATAATGCAGCACTAGCACCAATGGCAGATAAAATAATTAGATTTAAAAATGGAACAGCAGAAAGCATAGAAATAAATGAAAAACCGCTACCTATAGAACAAATAGAATGGTAAAACATCAAAAATATACTAAAGCTTAAGGAGGTGGAAATTATGGAAAAAGACAAAAAAGAAGAAAAGCAGAAAAAGAAAGAAAGAAATGAAAAAGTTGAAAATAAAAATAAGAAAGTAGTAAAAACGAAGAAATATAAAGTAAAAAAAGCATTATTAAAAGATAGTTTTAAAGAAATAAAAACAAGCTATAAAAGATTCATCTCAATATTGCTTATGGCATTATTAGGAGTAGGATTCTTCTCAGGACTAAGAGCAGCATCTCCAGATATGTTAGATAGTATAGATACATATTATAAAAATCAAAATGTATATGATATAGAAGTAATTTCCACATTAGGATTAACAGATGAAGATATAGAAGCATTAAAACAAGTTGAAAATGTAGAAGAAGTCATTGGAACATATAGTAAAGACGGTTTAATAAAATTAAATGACAAAGAAGTAGTTGCAAAAATACTATGCGTTGATGAAATAAATAAACCTATATTAGTAGAAGGAACAATGCCACAAAATGCAAATGAATGTGTCGTTGAGGAAAATTTCCTAAAACTAAATGATAAAAAAATAGGAGATTATATAGAAATAGAACCAGAAGAAAATGAAATACAAGGCGATGAAGATACAGAGTATTTAAAAGAAAAAAATTTAAAAATTGTAGGAACAGTAAAAAGTCCATTATACATATCAAGAGAAAGAGGAACAAGCAAACTAGGGGCAGGCTCAATCAATTATTATATCTACATAAGTAAAGACAATGTAAATAGTGAAGCATACACAGAAATATATATAAAAGTAAAGAATAGTGATAGATATCAAACATCAAGTAATAGATATGAAGACCTAATAAATGAAACAAAGACAAATGTAGAAGCAATTAAAGAAGAAAGAGAACAAGCAAGATATAATGAATTAATAGATGAAGCAAATCAGAAAATAGCTGAAGCAGAAAATGAGTTTAATACAGAAAAACAAAATGGAGAGCAACAACTAAGTGATGCAGAAGCTAAAGTGCAAGAAGGAAAAAATGAAATAGTTTCAGGAGAAGCAGAAATAAAAGCAAATGAAAGCAAAGCAAATAGAGAATTTGCAAATGCTGAAGAAGAAATAAATAATGCAAAAGCACAAATAACAGCAAACGAGTTAGAACTAAATAATAAAAAACAAGAAGCTGAAACAAGTTTCAAAGAAGCAGAAACGCAAAAAGCTGAATTACAAAATAATTTAACAACAGTAACAGCAGGATTAAACGAAATAAATACAAATTATGCACAAATAGAAGAAAAACTAAAAGATCCAGAATTAACAGAACAGGAAAAGCTAATTTTAGAAGAAGCAAAAAGACAATTAAACACGCAAAAGCAAGAATTAGAAACAAATAAAACAACAATCGAAAATGGAATAGCACAAATAGAAACACAAGTAAATACAGCAAAACAAGAGATATCAAGTGCAGAGACACAAATTGCATCAGCAAAAAGAGAAATAACAACACAAGAAGCAAATCTACAAGCACAGAAAACAAGAACATATAGAGAAATAAATAACGCAAAACAACAATTAGAATCATCAAAACAAGAAATTCAAGAAGCAGAAGCTGAATTGCAAACAGCAAGAGAAGAATTCAATAGTAAAATAAATGAAGCAGAAGGGAAACTAATAGATGCAAGAGAAGAAGTATCAAAAATAGAAAATCCAGAATGGTACATATTAGATAGAAACCAAAATTCAGGATATAGTAGTTTTATACAAGATACAGATAGTATAGCAAATTTAAGTATAGTATTCCCAATAGTATTTTTTGCAATAGCAGCACTAGTATCACTAACATCAATGACTAGAATGGTAGAAGAAGAAAGACAAGAAATAGGAACACTAAAAGCATTAGGATATAATAAATTCCAAATATCATTAAAATATATTATATACTCAAGTTTGGCATGTATCATAGGTGGAGTAATTGGAATGAATATAGGATTCCAACTATTACCAAGAATAATTTGGGATATGTATTCAATGATGTATGAACTACCAGAATTTATAGTATCATTTAACCATGAATTCTCTTCAATAGGACTAGGATTAATATATATTTGTATAGTAGGAGCAACAATATATTCAATACTAAGAGAAGTAAAAGAAGAACCAGCAATATTGTTAAGACCAAAAGCACCAAAACTAGGAAAAAGAGTTTTATTAGAAAGAATAACACCAATTTGGAAAAGATTAAACTTCTCACAAAAAGTAACAATAAGAAATATATTCAGATATAAAAAGAGATTTTTGATGACAATAATAGGAATATGTGGATGTACAGCACTAATACTTGCAGGATTTGGACTAAAAGATTCGATTTCAGCAATACTTCCTGCACAATATGAGAACATATTCAATTATGATATGCAAATAGGATTAAAAACATCATTAGATGACACTCAAAAACAAAACTTTATAACAAACTTACAAAACAATGATAAAATATCAGAAGTAGCAGAAGGATATATGTTGGCTGGAACAGCAAGTAAGGATGATAAACAAGAAGATATCCAATTAATAGTTCCAAAAGATAATAGCGAACTAGAAAAAGTAATCAATTTAAGAGATGTAGAAACAGAAGAAAAATTAAATCTAGGAAATGAAGGAATAGTTATCACAGATAAACTAGCAGAATTAATAGGAGCAAAAGTAGGAGATACAATAAAAATAACAGACTCAAACGATGTAGAAAAAGAAGTGAAAGTAGTAAATATAGCAGAAAACTATATATCACATTATGTATATATGTCTAGAGAATTTTACGAACAACTATATCAAGAAACATATAACACAAATGTAGTATTAGTAAAAGAAAATAACTTAAACGAAGAACAAGAAGAAGAACTATCAAGAGAATTAGTATCACAAAATGAAGTATCAACATTAACACTAACATCAACAATTATGGGAGCATTAGACGATACAATGAGCTCTCTAAATTATGTAGCAGTAGTCTTAATAATTTCAGCAGGATTATTGGCATTTGTCGTACTATATAACCTATCAAATGTAAATATAAGTGAAAGAATAAGAGAATTGGCAACAATAAAAGTACTAGGATTTTATGATAAAGAAGTATATACATATATATCAAGAGAAACAGTGTTACTTACAATAATAGGAATAATATTAGGATTAGTAGCAGGATATTTTTTAAACTTATATATATTAGGAACATGTGAAATAGACATACTAAGATTTGTAAAAATAATAAATCCGCTAAGTTACTTATATGCAGTATTAATAACAGCAGCATTCTCAATAATAGTAAGTATAGTAACATATTTTGCATTAAAGAAAATAGATATGATAGCGAGTTTGAAAAGTGTAGAATAGAAATAGGGATTTAGGGACGTATCTCAAAATCCCTACATATAGGGATTTTTGGGACAGATCTTTAAAAAAGTGAGAAAAAGTTTGAAAAAATTTGAAATAGTAAGGAAAAATGAGAAAGGATTAATTAAAAATGAGTGGAGAAAAAAGAAAAGACTATTTAAGTTGGGATGAATATTTTATGGCAATTGCTAAACTATCAGCAATGAGGAGTAAAGATCCATCAACTCAAGTTGGAGCTTGTATAGTAAGTAATGACAATAGAATATTATCAATTGGATATAACGGAGCACCGAATGGATTTAATGACGAGGACTTTCCTTGGGGAAGAGAAGGAGAAAATCTAGATACAAAATATCCTTATGTATGTCATGCTGAAATGAATGCAATATTGAATTTTAGAGGAAGTAAAAAAGATTTAGAAAATGCAAAAATATATGTTGACTTATTTCCTTGTAATGAATGTGCTAAAATAATTATTCAATCTGGAATAAAAGAAGTAGTTTATCTATCTGATAAATATGCAGATTCAGAAAATAATATTGCTTCTAGAAAATTGTTTGATAAATGTGGAGTAAAATATAGCAAAATAAATTTAGATAGAAAAAGAAAAATTGAAATAGAATTGTAATAAGTCAAAAAAGGATATAAATAGCAAGAAGTTATTTATATCCTTTTTGGTAGTTTATTTTTTCAAAGTTACTACTGTTACACCCATTTCGCCTTCACCAAAAGTACCAAGTCTAAAAGACTTTACATGAGGATTAGTCTTTAAAAATTTATGAATACCTTCGCGTAATTTTCCAGTACCTTTACCATGAATTATATGAACAGTCTCAAGTTTTGCTAAACTACAATCATCTAAAAATTTATCAATAGCAAAAGTTGCTTCTTCAACATTAAGACCAATAACATTAATTTCAGAAGAAACATTTTTAGATTTAGAAATTCCAGAAACATTAACTTTACTATTATTTACTTTTGAAGTATCTTTTTTAGTGTTCAGAATTTCAATATCATTAATAGAAACACTAATTTTTAAATCACCAACTTGTACTAAAATGTCATTAGGCCTAGAAGGTTTAGATACAATTTTACCATTAGAATTAAGTGATTTAACAAAAACATCAGTATTTTTATCTAATAAATCTAAAGTAACTTTGCTATTAGAAGAATTATTATTTCCTTCTAAAGATATATCCTTAATTTTTTTATTTAACTCATTTCTAAGAGAATTCATGTTTTTTGTAGTGTCAACGTTTACAGACTCTTTTAAATCTTCCAAACTTTTTATTATTTGATTAGATTCTTCCTTAGCATCCAGCAAAATCTTTCTAGCTTCAATTTTAGCATTATTAATGATTTCTTTTCTCTTAGCAATTAAATCCTCATTATCCTGTTTTAAATTAGCTTCCAATTTTGAGATGTTTTCTAATTTTTTAGAAATTTCTTCTTTTTCTTTTTCAATTGATATTTTATTATCATAAATATTTTTTAAAAGCTCCTCAAAATGAATATCAGTATCATTTAACTTTGACTTAGCATTATCTATAATTTTAGAATTTAAACCAAGATGTTTGCTTATTTCAAAAGCATTACTCTTACCAGGAACGCCAACAAGTAGTTTAAAAGTAGGGGATAAAGTCTTTAAATCAAATTCAACAGAAGCATTTTCAAAACCTTTAGTCATCAATGCGTATTTCTTTAATTCTTGATAATGAGTTGTTGCAATTGTTAAAGCTTGAGCTTTTTCAATATATTCTAAAATGCTAATAGCTAATGCAGCACCTTCAATTGGGTCAGTTCCAGAACCTAATTCATCAACCAATACTAAAGAATTTTCGTTACAATTATCAATTATATTCACGATATTGGACATATGTGATGAAAAAGTACTAAGTGAATCAGCTATACTTTGATTATCTCCAATATCTGCAAATATTTTATCAAAAACAAATATTGAAGATGAACTATCAGCAGGAATGCCAAGTCCACTACAAGCCATACATGTAAGAAGACCAACAGTTTTTAATGTAACAGTTTTTCCACCAGTATTAGGTCCAGTAATAACTAATGTGTTAAAATCTTGACCAAGTGATAAAGAAATAGGAACAGCTGTATTTTGGTCTAATAACGGATGTTTAGCATTGTTTAATACGATTATCTTATCTGTATTCAAATTCGGAATATTACCATTAATAGACCTAGTATATTTGGCCTTAGCAAAAATAAAGTCAAGATTTGATATGTTTGCAACATCTAATTTTAATTCATTTACATATGGATAAAACAATTTAGATAAATCTTGCAATATTTTTTCAATTTCAATATTTTCTTCAATCTTCAAATCATTATACTCATTATTCAACTCGAATACAGATATTGGCTCAATAAAAACAGTTGAACCAGAACTAGATACATCATGTATAAAGCCTTTAATCATAGAACGATATTCTTCTTTTACAGGTATGACATATCTATTATTTCTAATTGTAACAACATTTTCTTGTATATATTTTGCATTTGAACTAGAATGAAGTATATTGTTTAATTTGTCTTTTATATCTTGCACAATATTTCTTTGCTTTTTCCTTATACTTTGCAAAGTTTTTGATGCAGAGTCATCAATTGTATTCTCATCTATAATACTTTTTGATATTTTTTCCACTACACTATTGTTAGAATATAAACTAGAAAAAATATTGTTTAATATTGGAAATTCTGAAGGCTCAATATGTTCTACAAAAAAGTAATCTTTTAAGTTATTACTAATTTTAAAGATATTTGCCAAATTTAATAAATCTTTAATACCTAAAGTTCCATATGCTTCCAATATTTTTGTTGTGCTTTCAATATCTGAAATTTCTGAAATAGGAGGAACTCTATTTCTATATAGCAAAGAAATTGCTTCATTTGTCTCGTTCAATGATTGTTTGACATCATCATAATTATTTGATGGCAATAGTTTTAAGCATATTTCTTTTCCTTGATTTGTATTACAAAAGTTTGATAATATTTCTAATATTTGATTATATTCTAATTTTTCTAAGTAATTATTTTTCATTTTTATTCGGATTCCTTTCTTAATAAGGCAATAATTTTTTGACTTTTTGTTATTATATAACTGAATATGGGAGTAGTCAACCTTAGAGGCTAAAGGGTTCCTTATAGATTTTTTAGAAATTTATAAAAATTTGATTAAAAATATTGACAAATTAAAAACAAAATATTATAATACTAATTGTTGTTGAAGATACCAATTTGCAGATGTGGCGGAATTGGTAGACGCACAGGACTTAAAAAATTGTAACTTTGTTTGAACAAAAATCCTTGTAAGCCTTGTGTAAGAGTACATTGATAAAAATTTAAAATTTAAAAAGTTTAGATGTCTAACAAAATGTCTAACAAATTTCAAAAATATATAAAATGCGGAAATATATGCAGATGTGGCGGAACTGGTAGACGCACAGGACTTAAAATCCTGCGGAGGTTAAACTCCGTGCCGGTTCGATTCCGGCCATCTGCACCATTGCATATAAAAAAGTATTTTATATATGGTACTTTCCTATAACTAATGACGGCTTAGTTATAGGAATTTTTTTATGCTGTTTTTTTGTTAGAAAGTACATTTGATATTACCTTTGCAGGTACTTGTTTATTTATAACCTCAGAGTTCGCATATGCTTGGGTTGTTTTTACATCAGAATGTCCGTAACCAGACTTGTATATCTTCTAATGCTACTCCATTTTTTAGTAATAATGTCGCACAACTGTGTCTAAGTCCGATGAAAAGTTATTTTTCTTAAATTGTTGTTTTCTATTATCTCCTTAAAAATCCTTGTTACTCTATCAGGTCTAATTAATTTACCTTCTTCATCAACAAGTATATAGTTTTCTTCATTTTTATAACTATTACCATATTTTAATTTATTTTCTTGTTGCTTTTTATATTCTTTTTTTAGCAATTCTTCTATAAATGGGATTAATGGTAAAGTTCTGTTACTTGTTTTAGTTTTACATCTGTCCTTTTTTATTAACGAATACTTACCATTAACCATTGCGTGGGTTACAGTATGTTCAATTGTGATAGTATGAGCTTCAAAATCTATCGATTTCCAATGAGCCCCGGCATGCTTCTTCACGTCTCAAACCGGTAATAACTGGCTAACAAAATGTGTAATTCTATAAGATTTCCTTTTGCTACTTTAAATAAAAGTTCTAAATCTTTTTGTTTGTAATAATTTGGAATATAATGTTCTTCTTTTTTTCGTAGTCCATGTGCTGGGTTAACATCTAAAATCTCAAATTCACTAATTGCATCTTCTAGGCTCTTATGTATAACTGCATGATAACGATTAACGGTTTTATTTTTTATATGTCTTGTTTTTTGTAAATATGTATAAAATTCTTTTATGTCTGCTCTTTTTAAGTTCTCAACAGTAATGTTTAAATCATTAAAATAACTTGCTATTATGTTTGCTTTACTTTCATAACCTGAATAAGATGTTTCTTCAAGTGAAGATTTAACAAAAGGTAACCATTCATTTAAAAGATAATCTCCATATAACATTTTTGCTTTATTTTCAATGGTTTTAACAATATTGTGTATTTCCTCTTGTTCTGTTCCTTGTATTGCTTCTTTAATTGTAGGTGTATTTAATTCTTTCTCAAATTCTTCTGCAATTTTCCTAGCTTTTAATTTTGCTTTATTTTTATTTCCTGGCTTGTCTTGTATATTTAAACTTCTCCAAGGTTGTTTCCTTTTATGATTTTCGTCATAATAATTAAGAATAACTTGAAACCAACCACGACTTGTTACAAGAACAGGCTTTACAACATATACAAATTCTTGGGTTGCTGTATTTGTCATTTATTTTTATCTCCTTTCATTATTTTTTTGTAGAGTGGTATTATACTAAAAGAAGTAAGAATCGTGCATTACCATTGTAGGGTAAATTACATATATTAAAGACCTGTGCGTCTACCAGTTCCGCCACATAATGATAAATTTTTAAGTCTTGTGCTGATACCAGTGTCACTACATAACCTATATTTAAAATGCAACCCATTTATATGTGAAAAATAGTATATGATATAAGGTTGCATTAAGTAAAGGCTTATTTTTGATTTTGAAGATAATTAATAACATTTATTTTTAATATTCGGTAATCTCTGCCAATTTTAGTGCTAGGGATTTCTCCGTTTTGTAAAAGTTTGTAAACTTTATTTTTTCCAAAGTTCAATACTTCTTTTAATTCTTTAAAAGTAAGCACATCTTTATATTGTTTTAATACTTCAATTTCTTTAATTTGTAATTTCTCCATAGTATTGCACATCTCCTTAATTATATTTTTATAAATAGTATATAGTGTGATTTGTGTAAAAAGTGTAATTTTCATTTTTATATTACACCTTTTACACATTATAATTTTAAAATGTATTTGAATTATATATGTTAGGACGTTTGGGTTTATTCCATACAACAGGTTTTTCATCATTTGCAAAAGTGGTATCTTCTCTTGGCTTTATTGCTACAACTGTTTTTGATTGTCCATTAACTTTTCGTTGTATGGTATATCTTCTTTTATCTGTTCTATAGAGTTTATTTTCTTCTAGTAAATATTTCCATAAAGATTTTGCATTTATAGGAAATTTTACATTTCCACTAGCATATAATTTTATAATCGCATTATAGATTACATTTGGAAAGAAATAGTAAAGTTCTTCATCATCATCATAGTAACCTACATTTGAACCACTTTCAGATAGTTCTTTTACTAGTTCACCTGTTCTATAATTTAATACACTAATACTATTTGTTGCAAATAGTTGGTCTAAAGCATTATAAAACATTTCTGTTGGTTTCAAATCAGCAATTTCTTGTGTTTGATTTTCAACAAGTTTTACTAATGTTTTATAGCAACTTTTGTCTAATTCCTCCTTTTTTAAATTGTCAATAACATTATTATTTAATAAAAATTGAGTAAATAATGTAAAACCAACAGTTAAGACATTTGCAATTTCATTTGTTCTTCCATGAGCATTTTTATTTTGTTTTTCTTTTAGTTCGTTAAATTTTTCTTTGGCAGATTTTTTAATGTCCTGTTCATTTTTTATAATCCACTCTATGTACTTTTTCATAGAAAAAGCTAATTCTTCACTATTATTTTGTAGGTCTGTTAATTTGTTTAGGTCAATGCTATTTTGCTCAATGTTTAAAATTAATGACCTTGCAATTCGGCTCTGTGCAACATCAGGTACTGTTTCTCCTGTTACAATACACATACCTCTTGCAACATAAGACAATTTCAATGTTTTACCGTTTTGAGACATTCTAGTTCTGCCAACTCTATCTCCATACATTGCATAAAGCCTTTCCATTGTATCTAGCTTTCTGCTTCCAATAATTTCGGGGTTGTAATCATCAACTACAATAATGGAATCTTTTATCAAAAATGCTATCTTTTCGATACTATTTAGAGTGTCCCTAAAACTTGCAGGAAAAGTATCTCTATCAAAAATACCAAAATGACATAATGATAATGCAGTAATACTGCTTTTCCTAGTTCCAGTTTTGCCTTGTATAAATAAGATGAAATCCGGATGAATACCTAACTCACTAAACATTGAAGTTAGTGGTGCAGTATATACTGTTGCTAGTAATGGTATAGTTATATCATAACTTGCCATATATACCATTGATAAACTACATTGAAGAGCTTGTTTTGTATCAAATTCTTTATTTGTAAAACAAAATCTTTCTAGCTTATCCATTGATAAATCTGCAAAAACATCTTCAACATTACCAATCACTCCTCCATGGTAGAGATAGCACAATTTACCATTAATCCTAGTAAATCCTGTATGTGCATAAATATTTTTTTCTTCCATAATGTGTCTACCTATATGCTGACTTGCTTCTCTTAATTTATCTGGTATTGTACTTCCTGCTGAAGTAATTGCGTATTTGTCCCAACTTGAGCCTAAAATATAATTGTTTTTTTGCAACTGTTCAACAGTTATTACTTGTTCAGCTAATTTAATGTTTGGTTCATCTAGTATTAAGCATTTTATTTTATAAAATGTCTCTGTATCTCTGCCATTTATATAATTAATTTTTTCTATTGGATATGTCACAAAATTACTTAATCGTACATATTTATCTTCACTTTTAGCATAATATAAATGTCCATTATATATAAAATAATTTGTTCCTTCTAAGGCTTTCATACATTGTTGTAATTCATAGTTGTCAATTATTTCAACTGCTGGAACATCATTAGAAGCTTCTTTTGTTGTTTCTGTAATTTTATAAAATGTGTTGCTTTCATAAGCAATACTTGTACCACCAAAAAACATTGTTGCTATACTAGTTGGTGCTGTGTCTATATTATAATCCTTAAATGTTTCTTTAAAACCATTATATATTGCTTTTACAATTTCTTGGCTTTGTATTGCCATTTCTAATATGTACACTAATCTAAATTTGTGTTGCTGTTCTGTATGCGAAAATGTATAGTATACAAATGTTGGCAACAAGTTAATTTCTTTGCAGTAACTAATAATTTTATCAACTGTAATGTGTTCTTCATTGTCCGCAGTTATATTTTGTTTTACACCATTTACAGTTTTTACATTATCTACATCAACCATAAATACTTGATAAAAATTGATATTATCCTTCCAGTCGGTTTGTGATTTAATTCCTGCTGGTATACAAGTATGACCTGTAATTAATTTTTCTTTTATATCTTTTAATTGGTAAGCCATAGGTTGCAAATTTGTAATATTATTTTTTATAATTCCTATTTCTTCTCCTGTTGGCTTTTTCGCAAAAGCTGTAGTATCAAACATACAATATATTTCTTCTGGCTTATTATCAGTTGCTTTTAATTCAAAAGTTTTATTGTATGTTATATTGTTATTTTGTGTAATATTTGTAATTTGTGTATTATAATTGGTTGGTAATTCAATATTAAATTCTTTTGCAATATATTTTAATGCTTCAAAATTATTAATTGCTTTACCCATAGAAACAACAAATTTAAAAATATCTCCTTTAAAATCTCCACCAAAGTCTGTTATGCTAACTTCGTTAACACATAATGATGGGTCACTATCTCCATCTCTAAATGGCGAATGCCATTTCCAAGTTTCTCCATTTTTTACTGGTGGCTCTCCTAATATACTTTTTACTAACTCACGAGCATTTACCTGCTTTTTCACGAAATCAAAAATATTTTGTTCCATTTTAACCTCCTCAAATAATAAATATTTGATAGAAAGCTTGATTTTTCGCTATTTCTATGTTAATATAATTTTAGAGATTTAAAACATAGATAGAGATTACAAGCATTCTATCTTATAAGAAGATTTTGAAAATTGGTAGTTTTCTAATCTTCTTTTTTTTATTCCTAGCACTTTTTTCATTGCTGGTGTTAAATGTTCAGCACCCAATATTATTATTTGGTCGTAGCCATTAGTATCATCACATAAAATATCAAGTGCTTGTCTTAAAGTTTGTTGCTCCCATTGGAGCTGTTCTTGTTTTTTTATTTTTTTCACCTCCTATTTAGTTTTCAATGTGCATAAGTCGTTGCAATTCAATGTTTTTTATGATATAAATGTACTTAAGCATGTTTTAAAACGACTTTTAAATTTTGCAATATTTTTTTGCTTATGTTTGCATTATACTACAATCATAAATCGTGTCAATACTTACAGCGAAAAGAGTTACAAAGGTTTTAAAAGTCAATATTTTTATTTAACGCTTGAATTTTATTGACTAAAAGTCAACTTGTATATTGAAGGAGTGAGTTATGTGAAAATATATAAAATAAGCAATAAAGATATATTTAAAAGTAAAATGGACGAATTGTATCAGCTTTATGGAACAAATAGTTTGGCACAAAAAATAGGTGTACTACCTGGTGCAATTAATCATTGGTTAAATGGTAAAAGAACGGCTAGTAGTGAAAATATAGCAAAGATACTGAAAGAATTTAATTTAAAATTAGAAGATATAGGGGCTAAATGTATAGAGGTAGAAAGAACTCCTTTTGACTATACAATAGATAAACTTTTAAAAGAAAATGATTTGCAACAAAAAGATTTAGCCGATGCTATTGATGTATCTGCGGGTTCAATTAGTAAATATCGCTCAGGTGAAAGAATACCTAAAGTAGATGCACTAACAAAGATAGCGGATTATTTTGATGTTTCCATAGACTATTTGCTGACAGGTGTGAGTGCTGAAACTGATATTGCTATAAATATTGGATTTAATAATGATGAATATAAGAAATTGGAAGAATTAAAAGTGCTAAGTGATAAACAAAAATATATTGGGTCACTATTTAAAGTAGAAAGTGAAATACCAACAGAGTTAGATATATTTAAATATATATTGCTTAATAAAGACTTTTTAAAGGATTTTAGAAATAATGTAAGTGAGTATTTGAAGCTTGAAAATGAAAGAAATAGGTATAATAATTTACCAGGTTCTGATAGGAAAAAAGTAAAAGAAAAATTTGACAATGATGAAGAAAAAATCAGGACAGACTTATCTGTCGAATTCTTGAAATTTTATGATAGTTACCTAAAGACAATAAAAACGACTAATAATAAAAATATGAAACAAAATAAAAGGAAAAATAAATAAATTACAATTTTAGTGTAAAAAATTACAATCAAGTGTAATTGATAAAACCCAGTAATTATAAGTAAGGCAAGTATCAAATTACACTTTTTACATTTTTTTATTATATACTTATATATTTTTATTTTTATTATATACAGGAAACATAATAATTTTATATATTTTAATTTTGATACATTGATGACAAAAAGTGTAATTTGTGTAAAGCAGTCTTATTAGGAACTCATCTTACTAGGTTATATGTATTCCACTATAACAAAAATGCAAGTTGAATGATGGAAAAGGTTGTGTAAAATGATATTTTAAAATTTTGATATTACATTTTTTACACAAGTAAATAGTAAGAGATAGTAAAATATTATTAGTATAAAACATATACTGAAACATTTGTCAAGAAAATCTTGTAAAAAGCTAAAAAGTATATTATAGTATATAAAAAATACTATAATAAGGAAAAGAAAAAATGAAAACAGGATTCAAAGATTTAGATAAAACAATTAAAATAGATAAACCACAAATAATATTAATAACAAGTACAGATGAAATTGAAAATGTATTTGCATTAAATCTAGTAAAAAACATAGCAATAGATGAAAATATAAAAACAGCTTTATTTACAGATTTAGATTTAGAAAATGTAGAAGAAGAATTTAAAATATACACAAAAGATATACTCACTTCAATTTGTTCAACAGTAGATATAAACAAAATTATAGATAGTAGATACATAAAAACAATATTAACAAAAGAAGAATTAGAAACAGCAAAAACAAAAGGAAAAGCAGAAGTATTGTTTGATGAAACAGAAGGACAGAAATTATATATAACAAAAGAAATATTAAATAATGAGGAAGAAAAAAGAGTAAAAGAAAGTTACAAAAAAATAAATAATGCACCACTTTATATTAATACAGTAGTAGGAATTACTATTAATGAATTTAAAGAAAAATGTCGAAAATTTAAATTAGAAAAAGACATACAACTAATTGTAATTAATACAGCAACAATAAATGATACAAAAGTAAATATTTTAAAAACTATAAATGAACTAGCAAAAGAATTAGAAGTTACAATAATAGTTACAGCACCTACAATAGAAAATAATAATATACCATTAAAACAAGAACTAAAAGAACTTGTAGAAATAATGAATATAGCTGACATAACAATATACTTAAAATTAGGAAATGAAGAAGAAAAAGGAATTGTACATTGCATAATAGATACCAAAGAAAATAGAAACATAGTAGATATGATATATTTTACAAAATATAATAAGTTTGAGGATTTAATAAGAAAATACTAAAAACAAACTTTTACACAAATCCTTTACCCATTTTAAAATATCTGTTAGAATAAAAAGTAACAGATATTGGCAAAGGAGGTGGAAAAGATGTGTTTGAAACAAAGAAAAATTGAAATAACTATAATAGATAACACACAAGGAAAAAATTTATGCAATCAATTTTTAGTAGCAGGAGGAACAAAAAAAGCAACAGAGCCAATACCAAAATTAAAAGCTGTAGCAGGAGCTGTAGCAGGAGGACTAACTATTGGACCAGCAGGATCAAAATATAAAAAATATGCTCAACCATATTCACAAAATACAAAAATTAAGAATACTCAAAAACTGAATAATAAAAAGCAAAAATTAGATGTTAATAATTTGTGTAGAAGAAATACTACAAAATTCAATTAACATCTAATTTTTTAATGGAAAGGAAAACAAAAAATGATAATTGTAGCACGATTAAAAGATGATTATTATATGCAGGTCTTGGAAAAATATTTTGATGATGGAGGACCTTTTGTAGCAACAAATTATACAGATGCAGAAGAATACAAACAATTTTTAAAAGATGTAAAAACATACAATGAATTTACATTTAAAAGTCCAGGAAAGCGAGAACATAGAGAATTACTTGCAAAGAAAGTAAAAGAAAATCTTACAAGATATTTAAATAATATAAATGAGAACTGGACAACAACAGCCTTCGATTATGAAAGGATACAAAAAAACAAAGAACATTTATTAAACAGACTACAAATAGAAATAGCAGATATAATTTCTGCAACAACAAAAAATGGAACTTGGTTATACTATATTGATTTTATAAGACAGTATATAATTTTATAAATAAAGTGAAAGGAAAACAAAAATGGAACAATTAATTGAAGTAATAAAACTTATAGCAATAAAGTATATTGATACAATAAATATAATATTAGAAAAAGATTTAATAACATTGGAATATTTATATTATATAAATAATGAAAAAGATGTATATAAAACAATGCAAATAAGAAGTTTTGATGGTAAATTAAAAATAACATATATTCCAGAATATATTACTAAAATCATAAACTTAGAAGAATTAGAAGAAATTATTTTAATATTAAAAAAGCAAAGTGAAATTAAAGAATTTACTTCAGAAGAAGTTAAACAAATAAAACAAAAATACAAATCAGGATTAAAAATTGAATTAATACGAATGTATGATTATATAAACCCAGTACCACCAGGAACAAAAGGTATAGTTGATTTTGTAGATGATTTAGGAACTATTCATATGAAATGGCAAAATAATAGTACATTAGGCTTAACAGTTGGTTTAGATGAATTTAAAATATTGGAGGATAATTTATAAATGAATTTAAATATAACATTTGAAACACAAACTAATACGGGAACAGCAAAGAAAATACTAGGAAAAACTAATTATTATATAGGCATAGCAAAAATATGTGCTAACTGTGGGAAAGCAATAATAGGACATTTAGCATTATCAAGAAAAGATAATAAAACAGAAATATGCAGTAATTGTGGAACATTAGAAGCATTAGAAGATTTTATAAAATATAATAAGGAGAAATAAAAATGGAACAAAAAGAATTTAAAGAAGAATTAGAAACTAGAAAAATGAAATTAATAAAAGAACTAGTATCAATAAGTGGATTTGATTTTGCTAAAAATAATAGTAAAATAAATAGTGATGATAAAATAGAAACACAAGAAGTAGAGAAAAAATACAAAGACTATTTGGAAGGATTTGACAAGATATTTGAAACACATACAAAAGAAAGATTAAAAGAATCACCTTTATTAATAAAAATGTTTCGTGAATTTATAGAAGAAGAATATTGCCCAACAAAAATGTATAAAGAAATAATAGATATAGAAAAGAAAATAAAAAATAAAATGAAAGAAACTGTTACAGATGAGCAAATGAACTTATTAGAGCAATACCAAAATTGCGAAGACAAAATATTGCAAGATATGGTAGAACAAGCTTTTGTGTTTGGATATGCTATGAGCAATGAACTAAAATATGAAGCTACTAGGTACTACAATAAAAAATAACAGATGATAATATTTAAGTAATGAAATTACATTGATAAAATGTTAAAATTGAAATAAATAGTAATTATGTACCAATTAATGTATGATAATAAAATGAAATGGAGATGAAACAATGGAAGAATACAAAGAAATAGAAAAATATTTTAATGAAATATTTGAAACAAATATAAGTATAGACCCAAAACAATTACCATTATTAACAAATTTTTATAGAAGATTTAAAGAAGATTTATATATAGAAACACCAGAATATAATAAAGTAAAAGCACGAAAAAATAAACAAGAAAAATTACTTGAAAAAATATTTAATTATGAACAACAGAAAGAATTTGAAAAATATTGGGAACTACAAAATGAATTGCAAGGCTATGTTGAAGAGCAACAATTTTTATATGGATATCTTGTAGCAAAAGAATTAGAAAAGGAAAACAAAAGACAAAAATAAGTGTAAAATAGCTGTTTACTACTCTTCCTCTCAAATTGTATGTTATTAGTAGTAAATATTACATTTTTTACACTTAAAAAATATACTAATTATCATCAAAAGTAAATAAATCATTGGGTTTGCAATTTAAAATTTTACAAAGTTTATAAATGTTTTCATACTTTATAGACTTTGTTTTATTTTCGACAAGATTATTAAAATTACTATAACTAGTTGAGCCAATATCATTTAATTGATTAAATAACCAATATTTAGTTTTACCTTTATCTTTTAGAATTTGTTTTACATTTAATTTAACAGTTGCCATAGACAATAACTCCTTTATTCTTTTATATAAATATAGTTTAGCTTAATCTCATATTTTTATTAACTCATAAAAGCGTAACTCACAAAAACAGTAGACAAAAATAAAAATTAGTGTTATATTGAAATAGAATAAGTAATTATTTTGTCGAAAGACAAAAAATGAAAGGGGTGAAAATATGGGAGATTTTTATAGTCCAATAACAGGCTTTCATTATAGTAGCAAAGAGCAACGAGAAGCAATGGAGAAAAAGTATATGGCAGACCTTGAAAATAAAAAACTAAAAGAATTACAGAAAGCTAATCAAATACAAAAGCAAAATGCAATTTTACAACAACAAGAACAACAAAGGCAGCAACAAGAAATGGCTGAAAGTCAAAGACAAGCAATATTTGAGGCAGAGGAATACAGACAGCAAGAAGAAAATAAGAGACAGATTATACAAAATGTGTACAATGAAATGCAAAGAAAAAAAGAACTGTGTGATAAAGAGGGTATAGTCTATAGAGATATTGCTGATTTTGCTAATAACATTGTTAAGACAGATGAAAAATTAAGAGAAGAATTGGAACTAGAAAAAATTAAGTGTGAAAAATTAGCGAAAATGAGTAAGGATAGAGAAATTTTAAACAATAATTTAAAAAATATAATTAATCAAAAACAAAAGTCAAAACAAGTAGGAAATTCATCTCTTAAATCAATAAAATATGGCTCTATAGTTGCAGCAATTATTTTAGTAATAATGAGCCTAATAGGTTGTATATCAATAATTATAGAAACTGGAAATAAGCATATAATTGGAATAATTGGTTGGATATTTTTTATGACTTTATTGGTGTTTTTATTTTATAAATTTTATAAAATTAATGAAAAAAACTACTACAAAAATAAAAAAGCTATGGAAGAAAAAGAAAAAGAATTAAATAAAGAGTTAGATGAAATGAACAAGTTAAATATAAATAAAAACCTACAGCTATCAACAGAAAATGTAAAACAATTAGAAGAAAAAATTAAAAAACAAATACAAGAGAACAAAGACAAATTTAATCAATTTAGGAAAGAACATTATAATGATACAATGGAAAAATTATTTAGAAATTTAGAATTAGATACAATAGATGTAATAAGAGAAAAAGATTCTACTGGAAAAGGAACGAAAGAAGATTACATTAAATATATGGAACAGTATTTATAAAAGATATAAAAAAGAAAGGGGTTAAAAATGGGAAAACTAGAAAAATTAGAAAAGTTACAAAAATTAAAAGAAAATGGAACAATAACAGAACAAGAATTTAACACAGAAAAAGAAAAATTAATGAGCAATAAAAATATAAACAATAAAAGAGTTAAGGTAATTATAGCAGTTATAATAATTTTAGTATTAATAATTGGTGGAGCATTTGCAGTATATTATTTTACAAATAATAAAAGTACAGAAACAAGTTCTAACGAGAGTAATGAAACCACCTCAGAAGATGGATTTGAGCAAACGAGTGCTAATTTATATGCTAATGGTACAGATAATGTAAGTTTTACTAATATGAATAGTGATGATGAAAACTATAATAGCACACAACAAGAAATATTAAAATATTTTGATAATAATTATTTTGTGTACAATTCATCATTAGCACAAAAATATCCACAAATTTTTAAAGAAGCAAAAGTTCAACTTGATTGTACAGTAGTAAAAGTATTAAGTTCAACAGATGATGAGTTTTCAGTAGTTGTTACAAATTACTTTATGGACCAAGGAGCAGCGATTTCAGAAAATTTGGATGAATTAAATGAAAATTCATTACTTATATTAAAAGGAAAACAATTAAGTAAAAGATTAGTAAAAGGAGATTGGATAACTGTTTACGGTAGATACAATGATGTAGTTACAAATGAAATAGACGGAAAAAGCTATACAATACCACAAGTAACAGCTATTAATGTTTTAGCAGACGGTAGTCAAAGATTTGAATTTAATACAATAAAAACAGTTGCAGAATATATTTTTGGAAAGGATATAAAAATAAACGAGCCAGTTTATGGACAGGATTACAGAGATGGAGAAACAATTAACGGTGTGGAAACTTATTATAATGGTGAAGATGCCAGTTTTTATAAGGTTACATTAGATAATCAATCAAATGCAAATTTTAAAGTATTCAATATGTATAAAGATAATGGTGTAATAACATATAACAGAGTGCATAATGGTTTATCAAATAATATACAAAAAAATCTTTGGGTATCAGCAGATTTTCAACATTATATTGTATCAACATATGATGAAGATTTAAAATATGTATATATAGATTATTTTGATAAAGACTTAAATAAAGTATGGTCAAGAGAATTTCAATATACTTCTACTAAGGCTTTTGCAAGTCCTATGGATTATACAGACGAACAAATGGCAGTAGTAGTCGATAATGATTTATATTTAATAGATTTAGAAACTGGTGAAAATATAATTGAACCTATAATAGTAGGAGAAAAAGTAAAAGTAAATATGATGGAAGATGGAATTATATTAATTGGAGATAATACGAAGGATACTATTATGAAAGTTGATTATACAGGAAAAGTGTTGTTTAGAACTGATACAAGCAATTTAACAACGATAGAAGGTGCTTCAACTCAAATAGTTAATGGAAAAATGGTAGTATATTTAACTGGTACTTGGACAGACCCAAGTGATGGTAGTTCGTATCCAGATGCAGAATTT
>ERZ1643246.374-NODE-374-length-59026-cov-18.207119_pt1 | contig 59026 bp, 56 predicted proteins | sample MGYA00579265_ERZ1643246 | MGnify/ENA primary metagenome ERZ1643246 (study PRJEB29033, sample SAMEA4952261) | chicken gut metagenome | biome: Broiler Chicken; feature: Gastrointestinal Tract; material: Caecum | place: Ireland | collected 2018 | study: Broiler... | reverse complement strand
AAACAACCCCAATAATTTAAAGCTAGGAAGTTCACCCAAGATAATTTAATATACTCTTATTCTAAGAGTTTTTTTATATCGATTCTTGAAAATTTGGGTATGATAATGGTTCTGTTCCTGTAATAAAATATTCATAATAGCCATTATCTTTAGCTAAATAGCATGTATTATCATATATTGTTATATAGCTTTTAGTAATACCCTCTATTTCGTCATAGTATCCACCAGGCTCGCTAAATTTGGTCATTAAAATACGCATAATATTTCTAGGTATGTTTTTCTTATATCTATCTAAATAATTTTCGCTAGTTATGTAATTGTAACCAACCCAAACAGCAATAGTAATATCCTTAGTATAGGCTACTAAAAGAGAATCTTTGGTTGCACCATAAGGTATGTTATATTTTTCTAAGGTGGCAGCATCATAATTAGTTTGACCTGTTTTTGCCATTAAATATGTATCAGCTAAATCGTAAGATGAGCCCTTAAAAACATCGTGTAGCATGTTATTTATTAGCCAAGCTGTAGTTGGTTTCATTTGAAGCTTAGGCTTTTCGTCATTATTGATTGTATGACTAAAATAATGTAATGATTTAATGCCACTAGCCTTTTTGTAATAACCTAAATTTGCAAAGGCCTGATAGGCATTAGCTAAATCTAATAACGAATAGCCATTCTTAGCTCCACCTATTGCATCGGATTCATAGATTTCTGAAGAGTCAATGCCTATTTTCTTGGCAAATTCGAAGGCCCTTTCATAGCCAACCTCATTAAACAATTTAACAGCTGGAACATTTCTAGAGTCACTTAAAGCTTTTCTAAGTGTGATAGGACCAAGATATTGATGGTCATAATTATGAATTTGCATACCATCATGATAGTAGTAGAGTTCATCAACTATTATTGTCGCCGGACTATATGAAAAATATTCTATGGCTGGGGCATAGTCTAATATTGGCTTAATTGTAGAACCAGGCTGCAATTTTACATCATATGCATAGTTAATTACCTTTTGGTTGGTGTTTCTATTACCTACTAAAGCTTTAACACCATAGGTGCTATTATCTAGTACTACTATGGCACAATTTAGATTGTCATCATTGAAAAGACCATAGCTATTATTAATAATTTTATATAATTCTTTTTGAATATCTGTATCTAAATAGGTATAAATTTCACAAATATCATAGGATGTATCGGCGATATCATAGATATAATCTAGATAAGAGGCTAAATAGTTTTGATTAACCGTAATAGATTTATCGGCCAATAGACTTTTTAAGGAAATATCTTTTTGTTGGAGATACTCAACATCAGAAATATAGCCTTCCTCTAACATACATTTTAATACTACATTTTTTCTAATATCTGCATCAGCAAGATTTTTATAGGCATTGTAGTAATTTGGTGCTTGAATCATTCCGGCTAAATAGCAGGCCTCAGATATACCAATATCCTTTGGCGATTTATTGAAATAATATCTACAAGCCATATCTATACCATATATATTACCACCAAATAGGATTGAATTTAGATAAGCCTCTAATATTTGATCTTTTGTATATCTTTTTTCAAGTTCAATTGCCAAAGCTATTTCATTTATTTTTCTACTAATTGTTTTTTCATTAGTAAGATAGACATTTTTAATATATTGTTGAGTAATGGTTGATGCACCTTGAGTAAAGTTTTTATTAGCAATATTATTAATCATAGCTTTAAAAATTCTTTTTACTGAAAAGCCATTATGCTTATAAAAATCTCTATCCTCAACGGCAATGAAGGCATTTTTTATGTAATCTGAGACATCATATATGGATGTATAGTTATAATAAATGCTGTCAGTTGTAATTAAATTATTATTATCGTCATATATTTTAATTGGATTATAACCTTGTTTTAGGGTTAAATCAGTTTTAGAAGCGTTGTAAAATAAAACAGCTCCTGCCACAGTTAATATCAATGAAATTGCAAAAATAAATATGGTTATGATAAAAAATATTTTTTTAAAAATAGATTTCATCTATTACCTTTAAATAATTAAGTCTTGGTAGATAGCCTTCCTTAATAATATAACCATGGTTTTTAAAAACCTCATATGGTATAGACTTTCTACCACCTATGTATGAATCATTCCAATATTTTAAGATAACATCAAAGGGCATTACATAATATTCGTTGTAATGGCTCCAATAAAAAATCATAAATCCTATTCCACCATGCTTAATAATATTTTTAAGATGCTCCATTTGATGGGGGTGAATATTGGCCAGTGGGAAGGCAGTTTTATTGTGATTTTCCTTGGCTTCAAAATCAATATATTTACCCTTATAGATACCATTATAATCAGTTGTAGATGGTGTTTTATAGTAGGCTTCCGTAATTACTGCCTTACTACGCATAGGGTAATCGACCTTAACAATTTGAACGGGAGTAGGTTTTTTGTGTATAACAGCAATATCATTGTTTAAATAATATGTGTTACTTTCATTTATCATTTGCTCTAAATCCATTCCTAAATTGGCTTTATTTATTATCTTTTTTGGTTGTGCTTTTTTAATTGGAAAATTCATACTCATATTAAATCACCATATTTATCTTATCACAATTTATTAAGATTGCGATTATATCATTTGTAAAAAAAAGAAAAATTATGCAAAAAATCATTTAAAATATAAATAGTAAACGTTTTTATAATTACAAAAAATTCTTTTTATATTATACTAAATATATAGAAAGGAATGGTGTTTAAGGATGGCAAACACAAAAGTAGAAATAAAAGTAGCAGTACAAGTTCCAGTTAAGGAGTTATATTTAGTTGGTTCAGTTTCACAACTAGGTGCATGGGATGTAAAAAAAGCAGTTAAGATGGAATATTGCAATGAATGCAATAAATTCGTTGTAAGTAAGATGTTGCCAGCTGGTGAAACTGTTGAATTTAAAGTTTTAAATTCCAAATCTTGGGACAATGTTGAAAAAGGGTATAATGGTGAGGAATTAGAAAATCATACAATTGTACCTCAAAAAGGATTATCTGTAGAAGTAGAAGTAGTAAATTTTGCACAATAATTTAAAATAAAAGATGCTACTGTAGCATCTTTTATTTTTGACTCATACCATATTATGGTGGTATATTTGATAGGAATAATTAAAGGTGATGTGCGATACACCTATTTATCGCAACTGTTAGAGAATTCTATTTTGTCAAATGAACTTAAGGATTTTTATGATATTGACAGGCTTGTTCTACCCTTTAAGGGCATTAATAATGAAATGTTAATTTATGGAACTAATATAAACATATTAGACATTTTACAAAATAATAGAATAAATGTTATCTATACTGGAAATGCTAATGTAAAGCTTAAAAAACTTTGCGATAAAAATGGAATTACTCTTTATGAAATGCTAAACGATTTACATTTTACTCAAGAAAATGCTTTTTTAACTGCTAAAGGAATTTTATATCTACTCCATAGAGATTTTAAAGATATTTCCGATGAAAATATTTTAATTTTAGGTTATGGAAATATTGCTTTTTATCTTGCAAAGCTATTAAAGGCTTTTAATACTGATTTCAAAATTTATCCTAATAATGAAATAGAGAAAAAATATATTACTTTAGAGGGATATAAGCTATTACCAGATTTAACGAAATTAAACAATATTATAATTAACACCATTCCAAGTAACTTAGATATTGATTATAAAAATTTAAAAAATTGTAGAGTAATCGATGTTGCATCAGCACCATATGGTTTTGATGCTATTAAAATAGAACAAGACAATATTAATTATGAAATTTGGGCGGCAATACCTTCAAAATTTGCACCTGTTAGTGCTGCCGAAATTATAAAAAAATATATGCTAAGCCATCAATAAGTATTGTTAAACTGTCTAAAATACGCTATAATGAAATTAGTTTGAAAGAGCGATTTTAAAATAAAATATATGGTTAAGGAGGTTTAATAAGACATTTTGTTTTATTATTAATTATGAGTAAAATTAACTTTTTTGCCCTTGGTGGAGTTCAAGAAAATGGAAAAAATTTATATGTTGTAGATATAGATGGTTCTTTATATATTTTAGATTGTGGATTAAAATATCCAACAGCTGATTTATATGGAGTAGATGTGATAGTAAATGATTTAAGCTATTTAGTTGAAAATAAAAAGCGTATTAAAGGTGTCTTTTTATCTCATGCCCACGATGATCATATTGGTGGAGTATCATATTTATTAAAGGAAATCAAAACTAAGGTATATGGTTCTAGATTTACTTTAGCAGTTTTAAAAGAAAGATTAAAGGATGATGAAGTGACAGTTGATGAAGATCAACTTGTTGAGGTTACTGCTAAATCAGCTTTAAAATTTCAAGATGTTGTTATTCGTTTTTTTGAGGTCGCTCATAATATTCCTGAATGCTTTGGTATTGCAATAAAGACATTAGATGGCTATATTATTTATACAAGTAACTATAATTTTGACCAAAATTCAAAAATTGACTATGCTCATATGTTTAGATCTTTGGCTGTCTTCTCAAAGGAGGGCGTTTTAGCGCTACTTACAGAATCACTTGGTGCAAATAATGAGCAAAGTAGAGGAACTATATTAGAGTTTAAGCTTCGTATAACTAATATAATATCTCAAGCAACTAATCGTTTAATCTTTTCTTTATTTTCATCTGATATTTTAAGAATACAACAAATTGTTAATATTGCTGTAGAGCATAATAAAAAGGTCGCTATTATTGGTAGAAAGAGTCAAAAGATTGTTAATCAAGCTATGGCATTAGGATATCTTAAAATTCCTCAGGAGAATCTTGCTAATCTTAGATATATAGATGATAAAAATTTAAATGATGATAAGGATTTAGTTGTTTTAGTAACTGGTGAGAGACATGAGCCATACTACATGCTTCAAAGAATGTCTAAACAAATAGACCGTTTAATCCATCTTCAAAGTACAGATACAGTAGTTATTTTAACAAACCCTTATTTAGGAACTGAAAAAATGGCTGCTAGAACATTAGATATAATATATCACGTTACAAGCCACGTAAAGGAATTTAGCAAATCATTATTACCAGCCTCATCAGCTAATCGTGAGGAAATAAAAGAAATGATTAATATATTAAAGCCAAAATATATTATTCCAATAATTGGTGAATATCGTCATCAATATGCCTTAAGAATAGTAGCTGATTGTATTGGTTATTTAGATGATCAGGTTATAATAGCTGATAATGGGGATATTTTATCTTTTGAGGATGGTAAGTATATTGGTATAACTGGCGAGGTTGTTTCTAATGAGGTTTTAGTCGATGGAAAAGCCTTTAAGGATGTTGGGGATGTCGTAATGCGTGACCGTGAATTATTAGCAGATGATGGAGTTATTTTAATATCTGCTAATATTAATCCACGAACTAAAACTATAATAGCTGGGCCTGAAATTGTTTCAAGGGGCTTTGCCTTTGAAAGAGAGAATGAGGATTTATTAATTAAAATAAAAGAATTATTTATGCTTGTTTCTTCTAAGTGTTTAGCCACAAAATTTATCAATTGGAGCGAATATAAAACAGCTATTAAAAATGAGATTTCTCATTATATATATAAAAATACAAAGCGTAATCCAATTGTTATTCCTGTATTGATTTCTACAGATTTAGATCAGATAAAAAAACAAAATAGCTTGTAATATTAAGGATGCCTATGGCATCTTCAGACCGTTGACAAACCCCTGTTTTTAAAAATCAGGGGTTTGTCCTTTTATAATTATTATTAAAAACCACGCTTTAGACAAATCGAGAATAACTTTTTTGACTTTACCTACGTGTCGATTTTTATATAACTGATATAAAAAAGCTTGTTGACTAGTTTGTCAACAAGCTGAGGATGCCTATGGCATCTTTTTTATTTTATATAAATATTATTTTTATTAGTGTATTTTCTTGTTTTTTTTCATATTTATTTTGGTATTTTAAATAGGAGGTGAATCCTATGCCCAAGAGTAAAGTAAGGTTAAAAGAAGAAAAGAAAAATTATTTATGTATTGCTGTTGGCATGTTTTTAAGTATTATTTGCATTTTAATTATTGGTCGTGTCGATGGTTTTAATGTCTTATATCTATTGATGGCTATGATATTTGGTGATTTTGTAATTTTTATATTTATTTTTACAATCTTTTTTTGTATTAAAGATTTAATTTTAAACAAAAAGGTAGACCTACATCATATCTCTTTTTTAGGTATTATTCTTGTATATATATCTATTTCTACATTTGCTCATATGGGATTATATGATGCTTTAGCTATGACAAACAAAACGGTCTTAACAAAAACGGTAGGTCTTTATTCTCGATATTTTAAATATTATGAGCATTCATTTAGCTGTGGTGGTGGCATAATTGTGGCTTTTTTACTACAAATTATTATTTTTATTGGTGGTAAAATAGGTGCCTATTTGTTTGCTATGGGTTCTTTTGTTGTTGGCGTTAGCTATATAATGGATTTAAAGCTTCTATTAATTTTTAAAGGTGGAAGATTTAAGGTCATTCCTATGAAGGTCTATAAGGGAGTAGTTAGCTACTTTAAAAATATGCATTATACTAAGGCAACATCTAAATCACCCAAATTAGCATTATCGATTTTAAGAGATAGTGATGAAGCAGTTAATTTTACTCTTCAGCATGAAATTAATCGTGAAAATTTTGAAAAATTAAAAAACTATATAAAGGCTAATCATATATATTGTGTAGGTGATAGCTTTTATACATCCTATACATCCTCTCGTTTTGTGGTAAAATTAGCTCATAAAAGTGAAAGTGCTCTATCAGAGCTAAGTTCTTATTTTAACAAATGTTGTTTTTTTATTAAGGATGATCTTTTAATTAATATTGAGGTATCAAATCAATTTAAAAAACTATTAACCTTGAAAAACTTTTTAGTAAACCATAATAGTAAATCGCAATTACCATTGGCTATAGATGTCAATAATCAAATTATAGAATTTGATATTTCTAAAGGACATATTTTGTGTATTATAGGTGATCCTACTAGTGGTATTAAAACCTTAATTAGGTCGTTATTATCAACTTTGTTTTTTAAGGGCTATAATCCTAGACAAATTTATTTTTATGATTTATATAATGAATTTAATATTTTATCAGGAAGTAAAGTTCATTACATAAATAATGAAAAATCGACATCTATATCCTTTGATGAAGCTTTTGAGGAATATGAAAGAAGAAGTGATGTTTTAAAATATTTAAATGTAGAGACAATAAGTGAAGCTAACAAGGCAATTGAACAAATGGGGAATGAGTATGAAAAATTAGAGCCTATTTTTCATTTTATTTTTTTTGATAGTAATAAATTTGATTCCAGTCTATTACAAAAACTTTCCTATGTCATGCAATTTGGTGTAAAAGTTGGGATGATTATCTTTATTATTTTAAAAAATAAAAATGGCTTAAGTAAAATAAATTTAGAAAATAGTGACATATTGGCCTTATATTTAAATGATGTATCTACATCCATTAAATTGTTTGGAAGTGATATAGCCTGTAGATTACAAAAAAAAGGAGATGTCCTATATCAAAGTCAAAATAGACTATTTCATGGACAAACTCCTTATGTATCATTAGATGATTTTGAAAAAATTATTAATCATCTTTAAGCTTTTTTAAAAATTCCTTTATGGCCTTTTCATAAGAACCAGTATCTTTTGGTATGTAGTATACCTTGTTAATTAATTCATCAGGTAAGTATTGCTGTTTAACATAACCATTTTTATAATCATGAGGGTACTTGTATTCATATTTACCACTTTTTAGTTCTTTATTAAGAATATGAGGAGGTATTTTCATTGATTTTAAAGTATCTAAATCTTCAATTGCTTGATTAATTCCTAAATAAGTAGAATTAGATTTGGGCGAGGTTGCAAGATCAACAATGGCATAGGCCAGTGGTAACCTAGCCTCGGGCAGCCCTAGCATAAGAGCACTTTTACACGCGGCATATACCCTAGGTCCACAAGCGGGGTTTCCAAGTCCAATATCCTCATACATTGAACACAAAAGTCTCCTAACTATAAATTCTAAATCCTCAGTTTGAAGTAATCTAGCTAGGTAATGTAGGGCAGCATCCGGATCGCTTCCTCTAATTGATTTTATCATGGCAGAAGCAACATCATAAAAGTTTTCACCTTTTTCATCAATTAAAAAGGCTTTTTTGCCAATTAGCTGCATTACATTTTCTAAAGTTAAATCGTCTTTATCTAGCATAGTTGTAATTTCTAGCATATTAAGGGCAGTTCTAATTTCACAAGATGAGGCCACAGCTATATATTTTAAAATATCATCTGATAATTGGTTAAATTTTTGACTTTCTATTGTTTTTTTAAGAAGAAGGATGATATCATCCTCTTTTATTTCATTCATTCTATATATATGGCATCTTGAACGAATAGCTGGATTAACACAGCGATAAGGATTTTCAGTTGTTAATCCAACTATTGTTAATTTGCCTGATTCTATAAATGGAAGTAGGTAATCCTGTACATCCTTTTTCATTCTATGAATTTCATCGATAATACAAATGATATTTGGATAAAGATTGGCACAATCAGATATTTCCTTTAGCTTTGATTTGGTGTCACATGATGCATTAAACGAAAATGAAGTTAGAGGAAAATAAGAAGCAATGATTTCGGCTATTGATGTTTTACCACATCCAGCTGGACCATATAAGATTAATGAAAATAATTTATTTTGGTCTAGCATTTTTCTTATTACTCCTTTAGGACCAACTAGATGATCTTGACCAACTATATCATCAAAACTTTTTGGTCTTATTTTATAGGCAAGTGGTTCCATATTATCACCCCATGCTATTTTAACATATTAAATTATTTTTTTAAAGGTTATACCAAGTAATCCTCCACAGCATGAGGATATAATATAGATAATACTAGGTAGCAATTGTAAATTAAAGCTATTACCTATTAAATAAAAGATGACTTGAAATAAAAATAAATGGAAAACTCCCGCTAGTAAACCAACGATTAAGCCTCTTTTATGAATCATATTAGCATATAGTAGCCCTAATAACAAATAGGTTGTTATACCCATCACTAATTCCATTATTTGGTTGGAATTATTATTTGTTTTCATAAGGTAAAATGAATAAATTAATCCCACTATTAGAATATATATAATACAAAAACAATAAATTTTAATTCCACTAATAATTTTTCTTTTCATTATCTCACCTGTTTAATAGTATGTTTAAATATTATTAATTATTCTTTTTTTTAGCTTATAGCCCCTTATAAGAATAATTTTTTAAATTAATCTAAAAATAAATATGGTGAGCTTAATGAATTATTTTTGGATTATTGGTAAAACTGTTATTATTTATTTTGTAATAATTTTTATTCTAAGAATATTAGGTAAAAGAGAAGTTGGGCAGCTTTCTATTTTTGACTTGGTTATTCTTTTAATCATAGCCGATATTGCATCAATAGGAATCGATAATGATGAGTTTTTTTGGGCTAGCTTTTGTTGTCTAGCAGTCCTTGCAATTCTTCAAAAATTATTATCTTTAATTCTTTTACATGTAGCAAAACTTCGTAAGCTATTTGATGGAGATCCAACAATTATAGTCTATAATGGAGTAATAAAGCTTAAAAATATGAAGAAGGAATTATACACTATGGATGATTTGGTTTGTCAAATGCGATTAGAAAATGTTATGGATATTTCGCAAATAAAATTAGCTATTTTAGAGACAAATGGCACTCTATCTATAATTCAAAAAAATGAGTCTTATAATACAATTTTACCTATAATTTTAAGTGGTGAGCTTGTTATGGATAATATTAAATGTTTAAATTATGACATTAATAAAATAAAAAAATCGTTATCTAAGCACAAGCTACAGTTAAAAAAAATACTTTACGCTTCAATTCATCATAATACTTTAACCTATTATTATCACAATAAAAATAAAGGGGAAATTAATGCTCAAAGTATTACGCTAAATTAGTTTGATAAGACCTATCTTTATAGAGGTAGTAGAATAATAATGATATAAGTAAATATAAAGCTGTTATTATAAAATAATAAATTATATTACTAGATAATATTAAAAATAATATATACATTGCAGTAATTAATATAAGAATAAATAGCATTTGTCTACTAGGCTTATAGTTACTTATCTTAAAGGCAATAATAAATAGTAAAACACATTTAATTATAGCACCTATACTAAAGCCTATTAGATATCCTGTTTTATTAAAAAATGGCATTGATGAAAATACGTATATTAATATTATAGAAATAATTTGGGAAATGAGGGTAATCCAAAGCAGATATTTTTCTTTTTTATTGGCTTCTAGGATAATAACTAGTATTGGATCAAAATAAATAAGTAAAAATATCGGGGCAAGAAATTTTACAATGGAAGCACTAGCTGTATCCTTATACATAATTTTAAGCATGAACTCTGGTTGAAAAAAGCAAAGTGAAAAGCTAGTAATTGCGATTATAGAGCTTAGTATAAAAGCCTTATCTAGCAAATTATAGAGTTTTTTGGGATTATTAAAATTTTTAGTTATATTGGGAAATAAAAATTTAGATATAGTTAAGATGCCATATTGCCCATTTGTAAGTAAGGGGATAGCATAAGATGTTATTAAGGCAAAATAGGTAGTTGATTCATAAAAATCTATTTTAGCCTTTTTGCAGGCATAATAGTAAATAAATGGTGTAATATAGCCACCTATTGTTACAATTAAAGAGGATAGTGTTAGTGGTATTGCTTGCATTAACACTTTTTTTTCATAGAAGTTAGTTTTTATAATTTGTATTTTTCGTTTTCTTTTTATTTTATATGATAAAACTAAATTAGATGATAGCTCAGACAAAGTTAAGCAAAAAAAGACAATAGCTACTCTAAATTCAATTGATTTGTTTTTAAATATATATAGTAAAGTAATTGTTGCAGCAAGCTTAGTTAAATTTTCAACAAAATTGGAAAAATAAGGGACTTTAAAATTATTATTAGCCTCTAGATAACCCTTCATTACTCCTGAAGTGTTAGAAAAGAAAAGAAGGGGTATGCACAAAAGAAGGGGATAATAAATAAAGCTATCTTGATAAAGATATTTATATAGCGGGAAGGATAAGAGCATAAAAATTGATATTATTGATGATGAAGCTAAAGTTACTCTAAGACATGATAGCATTATAACGCTAATACGGGTTGTTTTAAGATTTAGATTGCTAGCAATATTTTGATTACAAACAGTTTGAATCGATAGTGAAGAGATGCATAGACAAAGAGATAATGATGGCATAATCATTGAAATTAAGCGCATACCCTCTAATCCTAGCATTCTAGTAGAAATGATTTTATATAAAAAGCCGAATATCTTAATAGATAAAATCATGATGAAAATACTTTTCATTTTAATTATTTTTTTTATAGTAAAACCTCCTAAAATTTATTTAATACCTTTATCAACACTAAAGAATATGATATAATTTGTAATATAATTACTTGAGAGGTTTTATTTATGGATTTAAAAAAATATATTGCTAGTATTAATGATTTCCCTAAAAAGGGAATTATATTTCGAGATGTAACTCCAATTTTACAAAATCCACAAGCATATTCTTATGTATGTGAAAAATTTTTAGAATATGCTAAAAAGCAAAATGCCACTGCGATAGTGGCACCAGAAGCGAGAGGATTTATGTTTGGATGCCCTGTGGCAGTAATGCAAAATATAGCATTTATCCCTGTTAGAAAGCCTGGTAAATTGCCAAGGGAAACAATATACGAGGAATATAGTCTAGAATATGGCAAGAATGTTTTATCAATGCATATAGATGCCTTAAGCAGCAAAGATAGAGTAATAATTATTGATGATTTACTTGCTACAGGTGGGACAGCCTTAGCAGCAGCAAAGCTTTGTGAAAGATTAAATGCCAAGGTTGTAGGTATGGCCTTTGTAGTAGATTTAGTTGATTTAAAAGGAAGAGAACTTTTAAATAAATATGATATATTAACTTTAACAGAGTATGAAGGAGAGTAAAGCTTATTTTTGGGGGTGAGCAGTATGAACTATTCTACATATGCAGATTTATATAATTTAACAAGCTCCTATATTCATAAGGAAGAAGATCAAAATCTTATTAAAAGAGCTTATGATTTAGCTGTTAAAATGCATAATGGTCAGCTTAGAAAAAGTGGAGAACCATACATTATTCACCCGTTAAATGTAGCTTGTATTTTGGCAACGCTTCATGTTGGACCACCAACTATAGCAGCTGGGTTATTACATGATGTAGTTGAGGATACACCTTGTACTCATGAAGATTTAGTTAAAGAGTTTGGTGAGGATATAGCATCACTTGTTGATGGTGTTACTAAGGTTGGTCAATTAAAGTTTGTATCTTTAGAACAAAAACAGGTTGAAAATCATCAACATATGCTTTTGGCGATGGCAAAAGACATACGTGTAATTGTTGTAAAACTAGCTGATAGATTACATAATATACGTACTTTAGGAGCCTTAAATAACGAAAAACAGGTTAGAATTGCTAGAGAAACATTAGAAATTTATGCTCCATTAGCTCATAAATTAGGTATGTTTAGGATTAAGGCTGAATTAGAGGATACGGCTTTAAAATATGTTGATAATCTTATGTATAATAAGATTTTGGCTCAAATTAAGGCTGATCAGTCTGCTAGAATTCAAAATGTTGATCATACTATTGCCGAAATAAAAAAGTTTTTAGAGCCTTATCATTTTGAAAATGTCCAAATCAAGGGTAGAATTAAAAATATTTATAGTATTTATAAAAAGATGATAAATCAAAACAAGGCTTTTGAGGATATCTATGATGTTTTAGCCGTACGTGTTATTGTTACTACGGTTGGTGAATGTTATCAGGTCTTAGGATTAATCCATGCCCATTATACACCAGTACCTAAACGTTTTAAGGATTATATTGCTGTTCCAAAGCCTAATATGTATCAATCACTACATACCACTGTTATTAGTAATGATGGTTTTACTTTTGAGGTACAAATTAGAACTGAGGAAATGGATAAGGTTGCAGAATATGGTATTGCTGCGCATTGGGCATATAAGGAAAATGTGGAATATTCACGTGAAAAGGAGCAGTTTGAGATCGCTCAAAAGCTTAAATGGTATGGTGATTTATTAAGGTTTTCTGAGGAAAATGAAAAGCCTAGTGAGGCTAAGGATTATGTTGAAACTATAAAGGAAGATATACTAAGTACCAATGTTTATGTTTATACTCCAATAGGCGAGGTTATAGATTTGCCACGTGGAGCTACTCCTTTGGATTTTGCCTATAAGATTCATACAAACATTGGTAATAAAACAGTTGGTGCCATTGTTAATAATCATATAGTACCTTTAGATTATGAGCTTAAAACTGGAGATATAATCTCAATAAAGACGAATAAGAATTCATTTGGACCATCTGAAAACTGGTTAAAAATTGCTAAAACAACTCATGCAAGACATAAAATTAAAAGTTTTTTGAATAAACAAAATAAAGATGTATTACAAGCTCAAGGAAAGAGTATAGTTGATGAAGAATTTAGAAATAATAAAATTACAAATTATGATTTAACTGATGATTTTATTTTAAAAAATTTTTCTAAAAATAATGTTAACTCACTCGATGATTTATATTTAGAAATCGCTAAGGGCAATGTCTCAGCTAAAACAGTTGTTACTAAGTATTTAGGAGAGGATCAAAATAAGCAAACTGAGGTTTCTCTAAATAGGCAAATGGAGCGTAACCAAAGAATTTTAACAACTAATAGTGAAACTGGAGTTGTTGTTGAAGGCTTAACTAATCCACAGCTTAAATTAGGAAGCTGCTGTAACCCAATTCCTGGTGATGAGATTGTAGGATATGTTACTAAGGGAAATGGAATAGTTGTTCATCACTGCAACTGTAAAAATATAAAGTCCTTCCAAATGGAAAGATTAATACCATTAAGTTGGGCAGCTGATCCGGGAAGAAAGTATCCTGTTAGTATAAAAATTTATGCTACTTCAAATATGAATTTGCTTGTTGAAATAATGAATACTGTTTCTGCTAGTGGAATGTCTATTTTAGCTATTTCTGCTAAGAGTAATAATAATTTAGAAACTGTTGTTAAGCTTAAGGTAATGACTTCTAATTTAATGGAATTAGAGAAAATGATTATAAATATGAAAAAAGTAAAATTTATATACAATATAGAAAGAGATAATCTATGAGAGTAGTAATTCAACGATGTGCCTACGCTTCATGTAGCGTTGATGGCAAGCTTATATCAAAAATTCAAAAGGGTTTTTTATGTTTAGTTGGTTTTGAAAAAAATGATACTATCGATGATGTAAAATTGCTTGTTAAAAAAACTTGTAATCTAAGGATCTTTGAAGATGAAAATAATAAAATGAATCGAAGTCTTTCAGATGTTAATGGCTCTATTTTAGCTATTTCTCAATTTACATTATATGGTAACTGCCGTCACGGAAATCGTCCTAGCTTTACTGATGCAATGGATTTTGTTAAAGCTCAAGATTTTTATAATGAATATTGTAAGGAGTTAAGGGCTAATAATATAAATGTGTTAGAGGGAATCTTTGGGGCTGATATGAAAATTGAACTACTAAATGATGGACCTGTAACAATTATTTTAGATAGTGCTCATTTGAAATAGGAGGAATATCTGTGAAAAGAGGCTATTTTTTTCATGATGTTGAGGTAAATACATTAAATGAACTAGCTTTACTATATAGCCAAAATTTTAAAGAGGCAATAACTGATGTTTTTAATAATACTAAAAAGCTAGTAAAATTTATTCGAAAAAGAAATATAAAGTTAGCTAAGGAGGTAGTCGATATAATCATATCGACTAAATATCAAAATAATGCAGTAACTTTTATTATATTTACTCTTTTAGATGATAAAAGGGTAGTAATAAATGGTGAGGATATCCCATTTAAGACCTTTGTTTCCTACATAAAAAAATATGGTCCTAAGCATAAGGGTATTTATGCCTTTATTGAGGATCTAGGTATAACTAGGACATATGCTAATTTAAATATAGATTCTAATTTATGTAATGATTCTTATATTATTGAAAAGCATATAGATGATGAATTTGTTTACAATTATTTATCAACTTACTATGAATTTGATTATGTGGAATCTTTAAAAAGCTTTATAGCAAATGTTTTTATATATGATGAGGAATGCTTTAGAAGAGCCTTAAAGGTTATAAAAAACGAAAGGTTTTTATTAGTTTTGGCTCATAAGGTCGGTTTTAAAGCTGTATATAATCTTTATAATAGTCAGATGCCAATTTTTGATGCTATAAAATTATTACAGGTTGAGTTTGAAGAGGCTGATCTTAAGAAGCTTATTAGTGATACATTTTATTGGTGGCTATTAGATAATTATGATAAATATAATTACAATAAAGAAAGTAAGGGCTTAGCTAAACAATTAAAGAATTGTAAAAAAGAGTATCGTCACTTACTAAAAAAATATAGCTTTAATAGGTATATTGATTTTTGTCATAAGCTATATAATCTTTATATTGAATTTATCAATCAATTTAGAGCCCAAAATATAGAGGTTAAAGCTAAATATGATGTAGAGGAATATGTTTTAGATAAATATTATTGCAATACCTATATTTGTGCAAATTTTATTCGTAGTCATACAGTTAAGCTTCAGGTAGAACAAATTGATGATGCTAATGATGACAAAGATAAAAAAATAGAGTCTTTAGAGATTGATAAGATTTTAAAAAAGCAAACTAGATTTCTAAAAAAATTAACTAGATTTTTAGCCTTTGATGTCTTTTTTGTCCTAATATTAACTATTGAAATTTTACTTGTTAATATTTTACCTTTATTTATTAATAGCTTAGATAAATATTTGCCTAAAGTTTTCTTTTCCTTACCTTATCAAATTTTATTTGTAGGTATGGTTATTTTTGCCTTAATATGTTGTACTATTTTATCTATTAGGATTAATAAAAGTCAATTAGCCTTATCAAATTTATATTTATTACAAAATAATTATGATAAAAGCTTTAATTCTACTGTAAAAGTAAGTACAAATATTGAAAAAATTAACAAAAACGAAGCATATAATTATAAAGTGGCTATGCGTTGCCATAGAATTATAAGTATGCTAGGCTTATTAGCCTTAGCGTTTATTAGTAGTGTTTTTGCTATTTATTTAACAGAATTTATTAATAACTATTTTGCTATTTTTTATAAAAATAGTAATTCATTAGACACATTGAGGTCTTTATATCCATTTATTGGATTAATTATAGGGGCTTTATATGGATTATTTAGAAAAAGAAAGGGAGCATTTACAGTTATATTTATAGTATTTTTAACAATAATACTATGGTGTGGACTAGGATTAATGCTATAGATGATAAAATGAAGTTGTATATGATTAGTCTTGGTTGTGCCAAAAACCAAGTTGATTCAGAAATGATTTTAGGTGTTTGTAAAAAGGATTTAGAAATAGTTGCCTTGCCTGATGAGGCTGATGTAATTATTGTTAATACATGTGCTTTTATAGAACCAGCTAGGAAAGAAGCTATTGATACCATTTTACAAATGGCTGATTATAAGAAAAATGGCTCTAAATTAATTGTTTGTGGATGCCTACCACAACGTTACAAGGAAAAAATAGAAAAGCTTTTGCCAGAGGTCGATAGATTTATAGGTATCGATGAGTATGCTAATATTGGTGAAATAATCAATCAGGTTTTAGATAGACGCTGTCACTTAGATAATGACTTTTTATTTACTAACCGTGTTTACTCTACCCCAAATTATATGCGTTATGTTAAAATTTCTGAGGGCTGTATGAATCATTGCGCTTTTTGTGCTATTCCTCTTATAAGAGGTAGATTAAAAAGCCGTAGTATTGAATCAATAAAAGAAGAGGTAGAAAAAGAGGTTAAAGAGGGCGCATACGAGATTAATTTAATTTCCCAAGATACTACTAAATATGGATTTGATTTATATAACAAGCTTATGATTGTTCCTTTATTAAAGGAGCTTGTTAGTATTGAGGGTGATTTTAGAATTCGTCTTTTATATTTATATCCTGATATTGTGAGTGATGAATTGATAGATTTTATAAAAAATAATCCAAAGGTTATGCCTTATTTTGATATTCCTATCCAGCATTCAGAGGATTTAATTTTAAAGAAAATGTATAGAAGGGGAAATAGAGAATTTTTATTAAATTTATTTGCCAAGATTAGAAAAGAAATACCAAATGCCATTATTAGAACTACTCTAATAGTTGGTTTTCCATATGAAACTGAGGAAGATGTGGATAAGCTTATTGAATTTATTAATGAGGTTAAGTTTGATAGGTTAGGTGCTTTTACATTCTCCTTAGAAGAAAATACTAAAGCGTGTGATTACCCAAATGTAATCTCACAATCAACTAAGCAAAAGCGTTATGAAAGAGTTATGCTTGCCCAGCAGCAAATTAATTTAGAAAAAAATAAGGCTTGTATTGGAACTATTATAGATGATGCTTTTATAGTTGGATATGATGAAAGTTCATTTATGTATGTTGCAAGATCGTATGCTTATGCTCCAGATGAAATAGATGGATGCATTTTTGTTGCCGCTAAGTATGAACTTCAATTAGGTCAAAGAATAAAGGTTAAAATATTAGATTGTGATGAATATTCTTTAACTGGTGAACAGTGTGAGTGATATATATTTATTTGATGTTGATGGTACTTTAGTAATGGATGGTATAATTCCCAAAAGCGCGATAGAAGCTATCAACAGGCTTAAAGAAAAGAATAATATTGTTATGCTTTCAACAGGAAGATGTTTAGGTCAGCTTAAATATGTATTAGAAAAAATCGATTTTGATGGAGCCATTTTAAATAATGGCTCTATTGTTGTGGTTAGAAATGAAATTATTTTTAAAAGCCCAATTAATAAATCAACTATTCAACAAATGATTGCTGATAATCTTCATTTAGGTCTTTTAACAAAGGATAAATATTTTGCTTTTAATGATGATGAAGTTTTTGAACAATTTTATGATTATTTTAATATAGAAAAGGCTATAACCATAAAAAAAGATGTACCATTAGAAGATGTTTATTCACTTGGAGTCTATGGCTTAGATTTAGACCAATTAGATGTTACAAGGTATAAGGATTTAAAATTTATAAGGGTTTGCCCTATTGGCTTTGATGTAGTAAACAAAGGTATTAGTAAGGCCAGTGGTATTAAATTTTTAAGGATGAAATTTCCATCAAGTAAGATAATTTCTTTTGGCGATAATTATAATGATATTGAGATGCTAGATCAAAGTGATATATCTATTGTAATGGGTGAGGCAAATTTAGAAGTCCAAAAGCATGCTGACTATATTACTAAATCACCATTAGAAGATGGAATTATGTACGCTTTAAAAAAATTTGTTAGGAGTATTTAATTATGAAAATTAATGTTGTATTATATCATCCTGAAATTCCTCAAAATACTGGAAATATAATGAGAAGTTGCGTTGGGTTTAATGCAAAATTACATTTAATTAAGCCTTTAGGCTTTAAACTTGATGAGCAAAAATTGAAAAGAAGCTGTCTAGATTATTATGAGTATATTAATTATGAGGTTTATGAAAATTTCGAGGATTTTAAATCTAAAAATAAGGGAAAGTATTATTTTTTAACTAGATATGGTCATAAATCCCCATCAACAATAGATTTTAAAAGCCATAATGAGGATGTGTATTTGATATTTGGGGCAGAATCAACAGGTATTGCCTATGATATATTAAAGGATAATATTGATGATTGTTATCGAATTCCTACTACCGATAGGATTAGAAGCTTAAATTTATCTAATTGCGCAGCTATAATGCTATTTTTAGCCTCTGAACAATTAAATTCAAGTGATGTTGTAATTTCTCATGAGCCTGATAGTATGAAAGGTGAATACTTTATTGAGCATGTTAATGTTGATAATTTAGATTATAAACATAAAGAGCATTAGGAGGTAAGTAATATAAATGATTAAGAATTTAAAAAATAACGATTTAATGACTGAAATTAAAGATAAAAACCTTGTGTTAGTTGATTTTTTTGCTGATTGGTGTAATCCTTGTCAAATGCTTAAAAAGGAATTGGAAATGCTAGATGCTAATACTAGATTAGAAATCATTAAAATTAATATTGATGAATTAGAGGATTTAGCCTCTGATTATGATATATCCTCTATTCCAACTCTATTATTATTTAAAAATGGTGAATTATTGGATAAGAAAATAGGCTATTTTCCTTATGAAAATTTATTAGAGTGGGTAAAAATATATGAATAAGTGGGATTGTGTTGTTATTGGTAGTGGTCCATGTGGGATTTCAACAGCTATCTATTTAAAAAGATATGGCTTTAATCCTATTGTAATTGGTAAAGAATCAGTTTCTTTAAAAACAGCTCATAAAATTGAGAATTATTATGGCATTAAATCAATTACAGGTGAAGATTTATATAAAAGCGGTATAGAACAGGCTAAGGCATTAGGCATAGAGGTTATTTATGATGAGGTTATAAGTATCGATTTTGTAGATGGCTTTGAGGTTAGCTGTAAAACTAATAAATATTTGGCTAAAACAATTATGCTAGCGTTAGGTGCTAGCCGCAATAAATTTGCTTTAGCAAATAAATTTGAAGGTAAGGGTGTCTCTTATTGTGCAACCTGTGATGGCTTTTTTTATAGAAAAAAGAAGGTTGGAATTATTGGTAATGCAGATTATATGCTTCATGAATATGAGGTATTAAAGAATATGATACCTGATTTAACTATTTTTACAAATGGCGAGCCATTAACTGTTGATGTTGGTAATGCTAAGGTTGTAAGTGATAAAATTGTCTCCTTTAACGGTGATGATCATTTACAATCAATTACTACAACAAAGGAAACTATTGAAATTTATGGTTGCTTTATCGCTAGTGGTTCCCAAAGTGGCTTTACTTTGGCTAAGCATTTAGGAATTGGCTTAAATGGTAATTATATAATTGTTAATGAAGATAAGATGACTAATATTGAGGGTCTATTTGCCGGTGGAGATTGCATAGGAGGATTATTGCAGGTTTCTAAGGCTGTTAGTGATGGGGCGATAGCTGCTACATCTATTGCTAAGTTTTTAAGAAGGTCATAATTTTATAATCTACTGCATATTATATACTAAGGTGATTGAAATGAATGATCCATTACTATTTATTGACTCTGTAAAGGATAAAAATGAGGCTAGTTCTAATCAGGAGTATTATGACTCAAGAATCAAAAGTAGAAAAATGGTGGCAAAGCATAGAATAGATGATATTAAGGCTATGCTTTACTATCGTATTCACGTCTTAGCTGAAATATATACTAAAACCGTAACCTATGAGGGTGTGGTTAAAGAGGTAACTGAGGCTGGTTTACGTCTTCAGATGGAAAATCAAGAAATTATGATAAAATTATCTGATATTGAGGATATAAATATTTTGAAATTGTAAAAAGAAATCGAGAGATTTCTTTTTTTTAAAATTATAATTAAATTTTGTCTATATATTTATTTGAGATGATAATATGGACATAAAAAAATATTTTAATTTTGAATTAAAGCCAATTCAAAATAAGATAATTAAAACTGTTATAAATGCCACAGATTGTATTGCCTTATTACCAACAGGATATGGTAAGTCGGTTACCTTCCAGATTCCAGCCCTTATCTTAAGTGGCATAACTTTAGTTATATCACCATTAATTGCTTTAATGGAAGACCAGGTTAGAAATCTAAAAAGAAAAGGTATAAAGGCATTATGTATTAATTCTAACCAAGATGATGAGCTTCAAGCCTATAATTATAATTTGATTTTAGGTGGCAGCATTAAGCTGGTTTATGTATCAGCTGAAAGGCTACAAAATAAGACCTTTTTAAGGGTCATTTCTAAAGTCAAAATAGACCTTTTTGTTTGTGATGAAGCACATACTTTATCTTGGAGTGAAGGCTTTAGAGCGGCTTTAGGGGAAATACCTTTATTTTTTGAAAGAATAGGCTATCAGCCAACAATATTAGCTTTAACGGCAACTGCTAATGGGGATATGGTTAGTAAAATAACCTCGCTTTTATCAATGAAAAATCCCATTATATACACAGCCTTATTTGATAAATCTAATATCTACTATCGGGTCATTAAGACAAGTAATAAGCTTAAGGTACTTTTAGATTATTTGAAGAAAAATAATAGTAAAGGATTAATTTATTGCTTAACTATAAAAACTTGTGAATTATTATATAGTGAATTAAAAAAGCTTGGCTTTAGGGTTGGTCTTTATCATGGTATGCTACAGGCGGATGTAAAAGTGAAAATGCAGACTGATTACGCTAATGATAAGCTTAAATATTTAATATGTACTAATGCCTTTGGTATGGGAATTGATATAGCTGGCATTAGGTTTGTTGTAGTTTATGAAATTTGTCAATCAATTGAGGATTTTGTCCAACAGACAGGAAGAGCTTCTAGAGATGGGTTATATGCAGAAGCAATTTTATTATTTAATAAAACGGATATAAATACAAATCATTATTTTATAGAAAGTATTAAAGATAAAAATGATAAAAAGTTAGGTCAAATCAAAAAACAACGTTATCAAAAATTTAATAAAATGCTAGATTTTTGTTTTACAAAAAAGTGCTTGCATCAATTTATATCTAAATACTTTAATCAACAAATTGCTGAATGCCGATGTATGTGCTATAACTGTCAAAAAAAATATAAAAATTAAAATAATTGCCACATATGTAAGAATGTGATATAATTAAGAAAAAGATTAAAAGGAGTATATATAATGACAAAAACCAAAGTAATAGTATGTAGTAATTCCGGCATTGATTATGTTAAGCATCCTTATGATATAGAGGTATTTCGTTCTATAGTACAATATTCTGAAAATGAAAAATATGATGATTATACAGAAATTTCCGCAGAAACTTTTTATAATCGTTTAGTCACAGATAAGGAGTCATTTCCTCATACAGCTTATGTAACACCAGGTCATATGATCGAAGTTTTTGAAAAGGCTAAAAAGGATGGCTATGATAGTGCTTTAGTAATCGTAATAGCCAAGCCATTAAGTGGTTTATATAACGCTGTAGAATTGTATTCTAAGGAAGTAGAGGATTTTAAGGTTACTGTTTATGATTCAAATTGCTTAGCTTATCCTGAGGCTTTGATGGCTATTGAGGCAGCTAGAATGTTTAATGAGGATAAATCTCTAGAAGAGGTATTAAAAAGACTTGATTTTATTAAGACTCATAATCATATGATTTTTGCTGTTGATACATTAGAATATCTAATAAAAAATGGTAGATTATCTAGAGTAGCAGGTATGTTTGCTAATATGCTTTCAATTAGACCTATATTAGATTTGGATGAAAATGGAAAGGTAAGAACATTAGAAAAGGTTAGAACTGCTAAGGCAGCAAGAAAACGTTTGGCTCAAATGTTTGTCGAAGAAATTGAAGGTAAAGATGTAATGCCTTTTATTCTTCACGCTAATGCAAGTAAGGAGATTTTAGATGAATTAAGAGCTATGGTTAATGAAAAGCATCAATTTGCTGAAATTCCAGATTATCTTCTTACTCCTGTTGTAGGTTCTCATACCGGACCTGGAACAGTATGCTTAGGTTATATTATAAAAGAATAATTGTAAAAAAGACTGTTTTCAGTCTTTTTTATTTTTCTATTGAAATTATATCATAATATGATATAATTTTTTTAGTTATTAAAAGTGAGGTATGAAAATGAATTTAATTAATAAAATGTATTGTCGTAGTTATCAATTAGTTTTTAAAATGGCTATTCCATTTTTACCATACAGGAGCCCGAAAATTTTAAATGATATTTCTAAAATAAATGAAATATGTAAGCAAACTAACATAAAAAAATTATTAGTTGTAACTGATGAGGTAATACTTAATAGTAAGACATTTATTCCTATGCAAGAAGAATTAGCTAAGCAAAAAATAAATTATACCATTTTTGATAAGGTTAAGCCTAATCCAACAATATCATTAGTTGAGGAGGCTAAGGATACTTATATAAAGGAAAACTGTGATGGTATTGTAGCAATTGGTGGCGGAAGTGTTATCGATTTAGCCAAGGCTTGTGGTGCTAGAATTGTAAGACCTAATAGAACTATCCAGGATATGAAGGGCTTGCTTCATGTTAGAAGAAAGCTACCAACACTTTTTGTTATTCCCACGACTGCAGGTACAGGTAGTGAAACAACACTAGCTGCCGTGATAACAGATGAAAAAACACATCATAAATATCCGATTAATGATTTTTCCTTAATTCCACACTATGCTATATTGGATCCTAAATTTATTATGTATTTACCAAAGGATTTAACTGCTACAACAGGTATGGATGCCTTAACTCATGCGGTTGAGGCCTTTATTGGTCGTTCTACTACTAAAAAGACTAGACAGATGGCTATTGAGGCTGTTAAAATTATAGCTAAAAATTTAGAGATTTCATATAAAGAGCCTTTTAATTTAGAGGCTCGTAAGGAGATGCTATATGCCTCTCATTACGCCGGAATTGCCTTTACTATTAGTTATGTTGGGTATGTGCATGCGATTGCTCATTCATTAGGAGGAAGATATGGAATTGCCCATGGCTATGCTAATGCCATAATATTACCTATTTTTTTACAGTATTATGGTAAAGCAGTATATCATAAGCTTGCTATACTAGCTAAAGCAGCAGGCATATCCTCACCACAAGATGATGATACAAAGGCAAGTCAGCTGTTTATTGATTGGATTTATGATTTAAATAAAAGAATGGGTATTCCCCGTAACATTACTACTATAAGGGATGAGGATATTCCTCAAATGGCCCAATATGCTATTAGTGAGGCTAATCCATTATATCCCGTACCTAAGGAATTAGATTATGAGCAATTAAAAAGTATATATAATGTAATTAGAGGTTGATTTTTGTAATTTTAAGTCTTTTATAATTGCATATATTTGTAATTTACTAGTAAAAATATATGTGATATAATTTAGAAAAAATTTAGGAATAGAGGTTATTATGAATAATATTTATTTAAAGCAAAAGAAGTTTTTTCAAAGTGGTTTTACCCTTGAATATAATAATAGAATTGAATATTTAAAGAAATTAAAAAGAGTTATAATCAAAAATGAGAAGAGAATTGAGGACTGCCTACAAAAAGATTTAGGTAAGTCTAGTGTTGAAGCCTATATGACAGAAATTGGCTTAACCTTAGAGGATATTTCCTTTCAAATAAAAAATATGAAGAAAAATTGTTCAAAAATTAAGGTAAAAACGCCTATGTCACAATTTCCTTCTAAAACTTTCCAAGTGGCTTCACCTTATGGAAATGTTTTGATTATATCACCATGGAATTATCCTTTCTTACTTTCAATGCAGCCTCTTGTTGGTGCCATTGCTGCAGGAAATACTGTTATATTAAAGCCATCAGAATATTCTGTTAATACAAGTAATATTATGAAGGAAATATTAAGTGAAGTATTTAGTGAGGATTATGTCTATACAGCCTTAGGAGATAGTGAGGTTGCGTCTAAGCTATTAAGCTTAAAGTTTGATTATATATTCTTTACGGGTGGAACATCAGTTGGTAAAATCGTTTATGAGAGTGCAGCTAAGAATTTAACACCTGTAACCTTAGAATTAGGTGGAAAAAGTCCCGTAATTATTGAAAAATCTGCCAAAATAGACTTAGCTTGTAAAAGAATTGTTTTCGGAAAGTATTTAAATTGTGGTCAAACATGTGTTGCTCCTGATTATATTTTAGTTGATAAAAGTATTGTTGAAGAAGTTAAAGCATCTTTAATTAAATGGATTGATGTTTTATTTAAAGATGCTCTTAATAATAATCAATATGGTAATATAATTAATGAAAGACACTTTAAGAGATTGCTATCTTATTTAGATAATAATGAGATTATAAAGGGTGGAAAATATAGTGAAAGCTCATTAAAAATTGAACCAACCCTAATTATTCCTAATTCTTTAGATGAGCCTGTTATGCAAAATGAAATATTTGGCCCAATCCTACCAATCATTGTCTATGATGATAAAAAGCAAATGTATGATATTTTAAATAAATATCCTACTCCATTAGCTTGTTATATTTTTACAACTAATAAAGATTTTATGGATGAGGTAATTAAAAGCTATAGCTTTGGTGGCGGTTGTATTAATGACACTATAATTCATCTAGCTATTACTGGTTTACCATTTGGAGGAGTTGGTTCATCTGGAATAGGTCAATATCACGGTCAGAAGAGCTTTGAAACATTTTCTCATTACAAGTCAATTGTAAATAAATCTAATAGATTAGATATAAATGTTCGTTACACTCCATATAATGACAAAAAAGAAAAGATGATTAAGAAATTACTTCACTAATTATGTATATGCCTAATATTTTTGGCATAAAATAAAATGGTGAATAAATATGAGCAAGATTAATTTGTTAGTAGGTTTTGTTATAGTATCAGTTTTAGGATTTGTTTTTCATTTTGCCTTTGATTTTTTCAATAATCCTTGGCTTAAAATTGTGTTTGCGCAAAATGAAAGTATATTTGAGCATTTAAAACTATTTATATTTCCTACCATTATATATATGCTTTTTGATCTTGCTTTTTCTAAAGACAAAGACGCTATATTTGCATCATATACAAGTGGAATAATAGTTAGTAGTATCTTTATGATAAGTGGATTTTATACCTATAGTGGTATTATTGGTAAGGATATACTAGCTGTAGATATAGGATTATTCTTTTTATGTGTTATTTTGATTTTTTATTATAGATATGAAAAAATAACACTATTTGATGGAGCAAATAGTGTTATAGCGTTTTTTGTTTTTATAGCGATAATTGAGTTATTTACATTCTATCCAGCTAATATAAATCTTTTTAAGGACCCTACTTTGAAAGTTGGTTTAGAATATCTTGTAAATCTTTTTCGTTAAAAGTATATTTTTTATTGCAGAAATTACATGTGATTTCTGCTTTTTTATCTTTATTTAAAACATCTTGTATTTCATCTTTACCTAATGATTTAAGTCCACGCTCGAATCTTTCCTTACTACAATTACAAAAATAGGATAGTTCTTTTGTTTGTAGTAATTCAAAATCGCCATCGGTAATTTCATTAATTATGTCAGTAGCAGTATAGCCCTGTTCAATCATAGTAGAGCATGGCTTTAGGCTTTTTAATTTGTTTTCTAGCTTAGTAATTGTTTCTTCAGTAACGCCAGGCATTACCTGAATTAAAAATCCACCAGCAGCAGTGACCTTGCCAGACTTATCAAAAAGAACACCTAAACCGACAGAAGAAGGTATTTGTTCGGATTTAGCAAAATAATATGCAAAATCCTCAGCAATTTCTCCACTTACGATTTCGCAGCTTGATGAAAATGGGCTACGCATATGTAAATCCTTTACAACTTCTATAAAACCATTTCCCACAGCATCTTTAACGTTTAACTTACCGTTGTTGTAAGATAAGTATATTCCTGGGTTGTTAACAAAGCCTCTAACTTTACCATCAGTAGCTTCTACAGTGATTCCGCCTATAGGGCCATCACAGTTAAATTTTATGTTTAAATATTCACCACTTTTATATGTACATGACATAATTGCAGCCATTGTTAAAGTGCGTCCTAAGGCAGCACAAGAGGTTGGCCATAAGTTGAATAGCTCTTGAGCATGCTTAACTAAGTCAGTTGTTATAGCTGCATATATTCTAACAGTTTGATTCATACAATATGCTTTTTGTAAATAATCCTTCATATTAATCCTCCTATTCCGAGATTATATTATATAGTAAAAATATATAAATGTAAAATATGAAACGGTAGAATGTAATATTTTGGGTAATAAAATTTTGTTAAAGTAAAGATTTGTATTATTAAATTTTCTAATGAAAACGTTTTAATAAATTTTATTTGTCCATATTATTGACATATTTTAACAAACTACTATAATAAAAGTATCTATTTTGGGCTGGCTCCTTAATAGATTTACCTAGCAAAGATAGTTTAATAAAATAAACTTGAGTATAATTATGAAGGACTAGTAGTTCATAATTATTAGTCTTTTAGAAAAATGGACTAATCAAGTTAGTCCTTTTTTTCTTAGTTAGGATATATCGATGAAATAGAAATAGTAGAATAATATATCATATTTAGAGAGCTTTGGATGGTGGAAGCAAGGCTGTGAGTATATTCGAACGCATCTATTGAGATTCCAAATGGACGTTTTCCGCGTTAAGGAGTAAAGGTGGTTAGTTATTCTAACAATTAGAGTGGTACCGCGCATTTTGCGTCTCTTCAATTTGAAAGAGACGTTTTTTTATTATATAATATAATTTAGGAGGAAAGAAAAATGGAAAAAGGTATTAAAAAGGTTGTTTTAGCTTATTCAGGAGGATTAGATACATCAATAATCATTCCCTGGCTAAAGGAGAATTATGATAATTGTGAGGTAATTTGTGTTTCTGGTAATGTTGGACAGAAGGATGAACTTGATGGTCTTGAAGAAAAGGCTATTAAAACAGGAGCATCTAAATTATATATTGAAGATTTAAATAAGGAGTTTGTAGAGGACTATATTTTCCCTACTCTTAAGGCTGGAGCAAAATATGAGGGTAAGTATTTGCTAGGTACATCATTTGCTAGACCTATTATAGCAAAAAGAATTGTGGATATAGCTATTAAAGAACATGCTGATGCTATATGTCATGGTTGTACAGGAAAAGGTAATGATCAGGTACGTTTTGAACTAGCTATTAAGGCTTTTGCCCCAAATATGAAAATTATAGCTCCATGGAGAGAATGGAATATTAAATCAAGAGAAGAGGAAATTGATTATGCTGAAAGCCATAATATTCCTTTAAAAATTAGTCGTGAAACTAATTACTCTAAGGATAAAAATTTATGGCATTTATCTCATGAGGGCTTAGATTTAGAATCACCAAGCAATGAGCCAAATTATGATAAGATTTTGGAATTAGGAGTTTCACCTGAAAAGGCTCCAGATAAGCCTACTTATGTAACAATCGGTTTTGAAAAGGGAATTCCTGTTTCTATTGATGGCAAGAAGCTTGATGCAGTAGATTTAGTATGGCAATTAAATAAGCTAGGTGGAGCAAACGGTATTGGTATTATCGATATTGTTGAAAATCGTTTAGTTGGTATGAAGAGCCGTGGTGTTTATGAGACTCCAGGTGGTAGCATTTTATATGAAGCTCATGAGCTATTAGAATCTATTACTCTTGATAAGGATACTTCTCATTTTAAACGCTTGGTTGCTGATAAGTTTGCTGATTTAGTTTACAATGGTTTATGGTTTACTACACTTCGTGAGTCTTTACAAGCATTTGTAGATAAAACTCAGGAAAATGTTACTGGTGAAGTAAAACTTAAGTTATATAAGGGTAATATTATACCAGCATCAATTACTTCTAAATACTCATTATATAATGAAGAAATTGCATCATTTGGTGATGATGAGGGTGCTTATAATCAACATGATGCTCAAGGATTTATAAATTTATTTGGTCTACCAATTAAGGTAAGAGCTTTATTAAACGAAAAAAATAAATAGTTGAGGTTATTATATTATGGCACAAATGTGGGCAGGAAGATTTCAAAAGGATTTAGATAATAAGGTTAATGATTTTAATTCATCAATCAAGGTTGATGGTCGAATGTTTGAAAGTGACATTAAGGGTTCAATTGCCCATGCCACTATGCTAGGCAAGCAGAAAATAATTTCTTTAGAGGACAGTAAATTAATTGTAAAAACCCTATTAGAAATTTTAGATGATATTAAGGCTGGTAAGTTAGCGTTAGATCCTAATGCTGAGGATATTCATATGTTTATAGAACAAGAGCTTACAAATAGAATAGGAGAGGTCGGTAAGCGACTTCATACATCTAGAAGTAGAAATGATCAGGTTGCCTTAGATATAAGACTTTATTTACGTGATGAAGTTAGTGCTACAATAGAGCTTATAAATAACATTATTGCTACAATCATAGATTTAGCTAATGAAAATAAAGAAACTATTATGCCTGGATACACCCATCTACAAAGAGCTCAGCCTATAACATTCGCTAATCATATTCTTGCCTATGGATTTATGCTAAAACGTGATATCGAAAGATTAAAGGATGCCAATAAAAGAATGAATTATTCTCCACTTGGATCATGTGCCTTAGCTGGTACTACCTATCCTATAGATAGAGATTATGTAGCTAATGAGCTAGGATTTTCTGGAATTGTAAATAATAGCTTGGATGGTGTTTCTGATCGTGATTTTACTATTGAGCTTGCTAGTTGTAGTTCTATATGCATGATGCATTTATCTAGATTATGTGAGGAAATAATTATGTGGTGCTCATGGGAGTTTAAGTTTGTAGAGCTAGATGATGCCTATTCAACAGGCTCATCTATCATGCCACAAAAGAAAAATCCAGATATTTGTGAGCTAATTAGAGGAAAAACAGGTAGAGTTTATGGTGATTTAATTACTCTTTTAACGATGCTAAAGGGGCTTCCATTAGCCTATAATAAGGATATGCAGGAGGATAAGGAAGCTATATTTGATAGTCTAGATACTCTTAAGCAATGCCTAAGTATATTAAATCCAATGCTAAAGACTATGAAAATTAATAAAGATAACATGAGAAAGGCAGCAGCTATGGGCTTTATCAATGCTACAGATTTAGCTGATTATCTAGTAAAAAAGGGTATGGCCTTTAGAAGTGCATATAAAATTTCAGGACAGATTGTAGCTTATTGTATAGATCATAATTTAATTTTAGAGGATGTTCCTTTAGATATTTACAAGGAATATAGTGATTTATTTTCACAAGATGTTTATCAATATATTGATTTAAATAATGCAACATTTAAAAGAACTAGTAAGGGTGCCTCAGCTATTAGTAGTGTTGATGAGCAAATAAAGATATTAAGAGGTTAGTATTATGAAATATAAGGTTTTTATAGATGGTAAGGAAGGCACAACAGGATTAAGAATTTATGAGAGATTTCAAAATCGTGATGATATCGAGGTAATTACTTTATCTGAGGAGGATAGAAAGGACCCTAAATGTCGTGCGATGGCCATTAATTCCTCTGATATAACATTTTTATGTTTACCAGATAATATTGCCATTGAATCTGTGTCACTTTTAAAAAATAATCACACTAAGATTATCGATGCCTCAACTGCTCATCGAACTTTAGATAATTGGGCATATGGTTTTCCCGAATTAGATGAAAAATTTTTAGATAAAATAAAAAATTCTAGATTTTGTGCAGTACCTGGCTGCCATGCTAGTGGATTTATTGTCGCAATTTATCCCTTAATAGCCAAGGATATTATACCTAAGGATTATCCTTTTACAATAAATTCTATTACAGGCTATTCAGGTGGTGGTAAAAAGATGATAAGTGAATACGAGGTTCATGAGAGTAGTTTACTTGATGCTCCACGTCAATATGGTATGGGACAAAACCATAAGCATCTAAAGGAAATGAAAAAAATAACTGGTATAGACTACGAGCCTATATTTAATCCTATTGTAAGTAACTTTTATAGTGGTATGGTAGTAACGACACCAATTCATTTACGATATTTAAAAAAGAAGCTTACAATTGAACAGCTTCATAGCTTTTATCAGGATTACTATAAAAATCAACCATTTGTTCATGTGATGCCTTATAATCCTAAAGGTAATGAAACTGGTTATTTGTCAGCATTACAAATGAGTGGCTATGATGATATGTATATATATGTTTGTGGCAATGATGATAGAGCATCAATTTGTGCTGTTTATGATAACTTAGGCAAGGGTGCTTCAGGAGCTGCCATTGAATGTATGAATATCATGCTAGGTATAGAAAAAACTAAGGGCTTAAATCTTAAAGGAGAGTAATTATTTATGGAAATAGTTAATAAGGGTGTGTGTGCGCCAATTGGTTTTAGTGCTAATGGCATTCATGCAGGTATTAGAAAAAATAAATCTAAGCTAGATTTATCATTAATAGTATCACAATGTAAAGCAAATGCTTTTGCCATGTATACTACTAATTTAGTTAAGGGTGCACCAATTTATGTTACTAAAAATCACTTGGCTGATGGCCATGCTATAGCAATGATTTGTAATAGTGGTAATGCTAATACATGTAATGCTGATGGTATTGATATTGCTAATAAGACATGTGAAGTACTAGCAAAAAGCTTAAATATAGATGCTAATGATATTATTATAGCCTCTACTGGAGTAATCGGCCAGCCACTTTCAATAAAGCCTTTTGAAGACAATATGGATAAGTTAGTTATGGGATTAGGTAATAGTGAAGAACATGCCGATAGAGCCTACCAAGGAATAATGACAACCGATACTAAGAAAAAAGAAATGGCTGTTAAATTTGAACTTGATGGCAAGGTTTGTCATATTGGTGCTATGACCAAGGGAAGTGGTATGATTCACCCTCAAATGGCAACTATGCTATGCTTTATTACTACCGATGTAAGCATATCATCTCCTATGCTTAAGATGGCCTTAGAGGATTGTGTTGGTGATACATTTAATATGGTATCAGTAGATGGAGACACATCAACAAATGATATGGTAAGCATTATGGCTAATGGTTTAGCCTTAAATAATACAATTGTTAATAATGATGACAATTATAATATTTTTCTTAAGGCTTTAAAATTTGTTTTAACAAATTTAGCAATGCAAATGGCTAAAGATGGAGAGGGAGCCACTAAATTATTAATTTGCCATACTTATAAGGCTAAGGATAAAGATTGTGCTAAAGTAGTTAGTAAGTCAGTTATTTGTTCATCATTATTAAAGGCTGCGATGTTTGGTTCAGATGCAAATTGGGGTAGAGTTCTTTGTGCTATAGGTTATTGTAAGGCTGATGTTGATATTAATAAAATAGATGTTTCTTTTTCTAGTAAGGCAGGAAGTATTTTAGTTTGTAAAAATGGAGCAGGTGTCGACTTTAGTGAAGAAAAGGCTAAAGAAATATTATCATTAGATGAAATTACAATAGATATTTGCTTAAATGATGGAGATAAAGAGGCTTATGCCTATGGCTGCGATTTAACATATGATTATGTTAGAATAAATGGAGATTATAGAAGCTAGAGGTGAGATTATGATTTCTTTAGAGGAAAGAGCTAATATTTTAAGTGAGGCTTTACCATATATTTTAAAGTATAAGGATAAAATTATAGTTGTTAAATATGGTGGAAATGCCATGATAGATGAAAAACTAAAATCCTTAGTTATGGAGGATATAGTTATGCTAAACTCCTTAGGAATGAAGGTTGTTTTAGTTCATGGTGGTGGACCTGAAATATCACAAATGCTAAAAAAAATTGGGAAGGAATCCCAATTCATAAATGGGTTGAGGGTTACAGATAAAGAAACAGTTGATGTTGTAACTATGGTTTTAGCTGGTAAGCTTAATAAATATTTGGTTAAAGAGCTTAATTTAGCTGGTGGTAAGGCAATTGGTTTATCTGGCTTAGATTCTAATATGATTGAAGCTAAACCTATATCAGCTGAGCTTCAATATGTTGGTAGTATTACTAATGTTGATACTGATATTATTTTAGATTCTTTAAATATGGGCTATATTCCAGTTATTTCCACTATCGGTAGTGATCAAGATGGTAATGTTTATAACATTAATGCGGATACAGCGGCAGCTAGAATCGCTGGAGCCTTAAATGCAGAAAAATTTATTTCAATGACTGATATTAAAGGTGTTTTAAAGGATAAAAACGATCCATCAACACTTTTAAAAAGTATAAATGTTTCAGAGATTAAACAGCTTGCTAAGCAGGGAATTATTGATGGTGGTATGATTCCTAAGGTTGATTGCTGTGTTGAGGCTATTCGCCGTGGTGTAAAGCAGGTTGTAATTATAGATGGAAGGGTACCACATTCTATTTTGATAGAAGTTCTAACAGATGAGGGTGTAGGTACAATGTTTAAATAATTGGGGTGAGTTTTATGGATATAATTAAAGAGGATAGCGAAAACATATTAAATACCTATAGCAGGTTTAAGATCGTTTTAGAATCTGGAAATAAGGAAATTTTAAAGGATATAAATGGCAAAGAGTATATAGATTTTTCTAGTGGTATTGGAACAAATGTTTTTGGGGCATGTGATGAGAAGTGGGTTGAAGCTGTTTGTAATCAGGCTCATACATTGCAGCATACTTCAAATTTGTATTATTCTATTCCTCAGGTTAAGCTTGCTAAGCTTTTAATAGAAAAAACTAATATGAAGAAGGTTTTCTTTTCTAATAGTGGTGCTGAATCTAATGAAGGAGCAATCAAGGCTGCTAGAAAGTATTCATTTGATAAATATGGCTTAGGACGAAGTGAAATTATAACGCTAGAGGGCTCATTTCATGGTAGGACTATCGCAACGCTATCTGCAACAGGTCAAGAAGTTTTTCATCAATATTTTTTCCCATTTGTTGGTGATTTTAAATATGCAAAGGTTAATGATATAGAGGGATTAAAAAGCTTAATTAATGAGCATACCTGTGCTATTATGATTGAAACTGTTCAAGGTGAAGGCGGAGTCAATGCCTTAGATCCAGAATTTATAAAGTTTATAGATAAGATTTGTAAGGAAAAGGATTTAGTATTTATTGTTGATGAGGTTCAAACTGGTAATGGTAGAACAGGCTATTTATATAGCTATATGGAATATGATGTTCATCCTAATATTGTTACAACAGCTAAGGGCTTAGCTGGTGGCTTACCATTTGGAGCTATATTATTTGATGATAAGCTTCAACATACCTTATCATATGGTATGCATGCTACCACATTTGGTGGTAATCCAATTTGTGCTGCTGCTGCCTATAGCGTATTATCTAGAATAGATGATAAGCTTTTAGACCATGTTAAAGAATGTCGTAAAATTATTGATGAAGAATTAAAAAATGATAAAAATGTTGTTAAAACTACCGGAAAAGGTTTAATGGTTGGTGTAGAGTTAAAAGAAGGAATTAAGGCAAGTGATGTTGTTAATCGATGCATTGAAAAAGGCTTGATACCACTAACTGCTAAAAATAGAATTCGTTTATTACCACCATTAAATATTTCATTTGATAATTTAAAGAAAGGTTTAAAAATATTAAAGGAGGCATTGGAGGGTTAAGATGAAGCATTTATTAACATTAGAACAATTATCTAAAGAGGAGATATTAGATATTTTAAATTTGGCAGATCAACTAAAATTTCAAAAGAAAAATAAAATTGATCACCATATTTTAAAGGGTAAAACCTTAGGTATGATATTTCAAAAGGCTTCAACAAGAACAAGAGTTTCTTTTGAGGTTGGTATGTATGAATTAGGAGGTCAAGCCTTATTTTTATCATCTCGTGATTTACAAATTGGTCGTGGCGAGCCTGTTGAGGATACAGCCCGTGTTTTATCAAGATATCTAGATGGAATCATGATTAGAACATTTAAGCAACAGGAGGTTGAGGATTTAGCTAAATATGGTTCAATTCCTGTTATTAATGCCTTAACTGATTACGCTCATCCTTGCCAAGTTCTTGCGGATTTAATGACTATTCGTGAATTTAAGGGAGCATTCGAGGGCTTGAAGTGTGTATATATTGGTGATGGTAATAATATGGCCAATTCAATAATTGTAGGTTGCTTAAAGTTAGGTATGAAAATTAGTGTTGCTACACCTAATGGCTATGAGCCTCATCCTCATATTTTAGAATTTGCGAAAAACTATCCAGGCCAATTTACTCTAACTAACGATGTAATGGAGGCTAGTAAAAATGGTGATGTCTTTTTCACAGATGTTTGGGCATCAATGGGACAAGAGGCAGAGGCTATAGAGCGTAAAAAGATTTTTGCTGGTTATCAGATTAATAAAGAGGTTTTAAAGGTAGCTAATAAAGATCATATGGTTTTACATTGTCTTCCTGCTCATAGGGGAGAAGAAATTACTGCCGAGGTATTTGAAATGCATGCCAATGAAATATTTGAAGAGGCAGAAAATAGACTACATGCTCAAAAGGCTGTATTAGTAAGACTATTATCATAGGGGAGATATCTCATAAGAATTGCAATTCTTATGAGATTTTTTTCATTAAGTATGCTATAATATTGTTGTTTATTTTTTAAGGAGATATTTACTATGGCTATTATGTTTTTAGAAAAAAAGTTTGTAATTCATACAACCCATACCGATTTTAAGGATATAATTCGTCCTTATGCCATTTTGGATTTTTTTCAAGATTTGGCTGGAATGCATGCTGAGCAAATAGGAGTAGGCTTTGAGGATATTGCTAAGCTTGGCTATATATGGGTAGTATTATATGAACAATATGAGGTTTTACAAAATTTATGTAAATACGGTGATGAAATAATCGTAAGAACCTGGCCTAAGCCTAGAGGAAGATTAGAATTTGAAAGGGAATATGAAATTTGTGATAGTAATGGTAATTTAATTATTAAGGGAATTTCTAATTGGGCCCTAATTGATATTAATAAAAGAACGATAGCTAAAGCAAATGATGTTAATTTCAATGGAGAATTTTATCAGCGTACTAATTATACTGATAAGCAAAAAAGAAAATTAAATTTAAAGCCAGAAAATATTATAAAGGAATATAATCATCAAGTTGTTTTAAGTGATTTAGATCATAATATGCATATGAATAACTCAAAATATTTAGATATATTGTATAATATGCAAAATATTAACGATTATAAAATATGTAAAAAGGTTGAAATAGCCTTTATTCATGAGGCTAAACTTAATGATATTATAAATGTTAAATATTATAAGGATGAAAATAATCGTGATTGTTATATAGGTTTTATTGATGATAAAACCTGTTTTGAAGCAATTTTAACTATGGAGGAATAAGATAATGACACTATTAGAATTTATAAAAAAGGCACCTACTGCCTTTCATGCTTGTAATATGATAAGCGATATTTTATTAGAAAATGGCTTTACACACCTAAGTGAAAACCAAAAATGGGAATTAAAAAAGGGAGGTAAGTATTTTATCACTAGAAATTCATCTAGCGTTATAGCATTTACCATACCATTAGATATTACTGAGTTATCCTTCAATATTACGGCAGCTCATCTTGATTCACCAACCTTTAAGCTTAAACCTAATTTTACTATATCTATGGATCGCTATTTAAAGCTTAATACTGAGGTTTATGGTGGACCTATTTACAATACATGGATGGATAGACCTCTTAATATTGCCGGAAGGATAATTGTTAATGATAATGGCCTAAAAACAAAGTTAATTTCCTTTGATAAGGCTATGGCTGTTATTCCTAATTGTCCAATTCATTATAATCGTGAGGTTAATAAAGGGGTTAGTTTAAATCCCCAAATTGAGCTTTTACCAATATATGCTGATAAAAATTATGGTAAGGCTGATTTATTAGAATTAATAGCCCATAAGCTAAATGTAGAAAAAGAAAATATTGTCTCAACTGATTTGTATTTATCATTATTAGATCGTGGAAGTATGTGTGGTTTAAATGATGAATTTATTATGGCTCCTCAAATTGATAATTTAGAATGTGCCTTTATTAGCTTACAAAGCTTTATTAAGGCTACTAATGGAAGTTCTATTAATATTTTAGCCGAATTTGATAATGAGGAAATAGGCTCATTAACTCGTCAAGGAGCTGCTTCAACTATGCTAGGTGATACTTTACAAAGAATAAGCTTGGCTTTAGGATTAAATGAGGAGCAGCATAAGATGGCTTTAGCAAATTCCTTTATTGTTTCTTGTGATAATGCCCAAGGCTATCATCCTAATTATCCTTCTAAATATGATCCAACTAATCAATCATATCTTAATGAGGGTATAGTTATTAAAAATGCGGCTAGAGGCTCATATACTACTGATGCTATGTCATTAGCTTATTTTAAAACAGTATGTCAAAGGGCTAAAGCTAGGTATCAATTAAATACCAATAGAAGTGATATTATGGGTGGATCAACATTAGGTGCCATTTCCTTAGCTAATGTTTCAATTTTATCAGTTGATATTGGATTGGCTCAATGGGCAATGCATTCAGCATATGAAACAGCTGGTGCTAAGGATATCGATGATTTAGAAAAAGCTTTGACAATGTTCTACCAAATGCATCTAAAAATTGATAAAGATGGCGAATTATCGTTTTAATTCGACAATTTTTGTCAAAACTCTATGCTAAACTATCTATAAAGAGGTGCTTATTATGAGATATGTTGACAAAAATTTAGCATTAGGATATTTAGCTAATAGTGAGGTTATTTTTAACAAAATAAAAGATAGCTTTTTAAATAGCTATCAATCATGGTATTATGATATTAGTAATTTAGAATCTGATAAGGATTGTGAAGGACTATATCGTTATATTCATTCAATTAAAGGAATTTCTTTAAATATTGGTTCACAATTACTATATGATGATTCCTGTAAGGCCTTAAAGGACATTAAGGATCATAATAAAAGTGATTCACTAGATGCTTTTAAACAAACCTTAAGTCACGTCTATGATGAATTAAAGCTTTTGTAATACTACAAGAATTCTTTCATCATTTTCTTGATAATCATCATTGAAATCACCACTTATTTTTATAAGCTTAAAGTGTTCAAGTGGAAGATCAGAAATTTTATAGTAGTATTCGTAATATGATTCACAGAAGGTTTCATCACCCTCTATAATGGCAATTTTATGTCTTAAAGAGGTAGGTGAGGCCTTTTTTGTTTGCCAATCTAATTTAAAGGTAATATAATCCTCTCTAATTTGGTTATGCTCATATTCTGTCATTAGCTCTTTAGAAAATATATCAAAGATAAAGTAACCATTAGGCTTTAAATGATTTAATACGGTATTAAACATTTTTTTGACATCATCTAAGCTAGCTAAAAAGTTAATAGAATCAAAAAAGCAAGTTATTACATCAAACTTTTTATTTAATTTAAAGTCTTTCATATCCATATTATATAGTGGAAAATCTAAGTGATTTATTTTCATTTTTTCTGAAGCAATTTCTAATATTGTTTGTGATAAATCTAATCCACATACATCATAGCCTTTTAATTTAAGCATGGTAATAAAGGTAGCTGTACCACAAGCCAAATCTAGGATAGAATCGTCCTTTTTTAAATATGGTTCAACAAATTCTACCCATAAATCATAATTTAATTGGGACATTACCTCATCATAATAATATCCAAACTTTTTGTAAGCATTCATTATTTTTTCACCTTCAAATTCGCTAAAATTGTTTCATCAATATCAATGTATATTGATTTTTGATGAGTATAGGAAACAAAGCAATTGGCACGTCCAGGAATTTTTTTAATATATTTTGCCTGGGTGTAATCAACACAAATAGAACTAGACAAGCTCATAGAAGAATTTTTAGCCGCAATCATAGCTGTTATTCTTATGTCTTGTTCAGTCAAAGTAGACTTATGAATTACGACATGACTACCTGGGGCATCCTTAACATGAAACCAAAAATCATTTGGCTTTGCCAATTTATTGGTTATGTAATCATTTTGAAGATTATTTTTGCCAACAGAGATAATACTATCATTAAATATATATTGTAATATTTTTGGTTTAGATTTTTTACTTGGTTTATTGTTACGCTTAAAAATATATTTTAAATCGATCAATTCCTGTTCAATTTCTAAGGCCTCATTTAGTGAGGCATTGGTAAGCTGATATTTTAAAATATTAAAATATTCTAACTCCTGATTAGCTAAATTAATTTGTTCGTTAATATAGTGAATTGAATTTTTAGCTTTTTGATATTTTTTAAAATAGCGATTCGAATTTTCAATTACAGAATATTTTTTCTCAAGGGGGATAGTTATTTCCTTATTGTCATAATAATTTAGTAAAGTTATCTTATCAAGCTTTTCCTTTAAATTAGGATAGCTAAGTAGTAATTCCCCATATAATTTAATCTCATCTATTTGGTTAGTTATAGCAAGCTCTTGTTTAAGCTTAATTAATTTCTTTTCATTTTTGGCAATTTGTTTATTGATAAAATTGCCAATATCATTAGTCTTATGCTTGACTTTAGCTTGTAAATCCTGATAATAGTAGTAATCTTCAAGCATAGCAGAAATACTATCATATTCCTTAACAATCTTATAATTAAATGGATGATAATAAAAATCCAATTTCCCTTTGAAATTAATAAAGGTCGCAGGCTTAATAGCAAGGTGTAAATAATCATAAAAGGCTTTTTCATGCATATCAATTTCAAAAATTGGATATGCTAAATTTAAGGATACACCATTAAATGTATTCATATAATCCTTAGGATTATTTAATTTTTTATCTTTAATAATTTTAGTTAATTCCTCATAGGTGTAATCTAGTGGATTAAGCTTATTATTTGAAGGAAATTCATAAATGGCATTAGGCAAGATGGTTCGATTATATTCTCCAACTCCATCGTGTTTAAGAGCCTCAATTATTTTAAAGTTTTCATCAGTTAGTATTAGGTTGGAGTAGCGACCCATAATTTCACAAATTAAATATTTTTTATTTAAGTCTTGCATTTCATTATAGCCCTGCAAGATAAAGTATATGACTCTATCACAATAATAGGTTTTTATATCCAAAATAAAATATCCCTCAATATGCTTACGTAAAAACATAGTAAAGCTTTTAGGGTTCATAGGGGCATCATATACTCTTTTGGATAAATGAATTCTTGCAAAGTCAGAAGAAAATGATAGCATTAAATTATAATTAATATGCATGGCTCTAATTGTAAAAATAAAATCAGTGTCTCCAGACTCAGATATTTTAGAAATTCTTCCGGTTTTTAAAATCTCAAATTCATTTTTTAGTTTTTGTAATAATATACCGTCAAAGCTCATTTAAATCACCTACTTTGTGTAGTATAGCATTTATTTAAAAAAAATTCTATTATATCTATGTACTTTTATGGTAAAATTAAACAAAAGGGGATGAATTTATGGCGTTTTGGGTTAAGAAAAAAAGTTCAGAATTAATAAAAAAATATCTTATAGAACAAAATGTTACCTTTAAGGAGGAAATGGGGCTTATTACTTTTGAATTTTTTTTATCTAAAAGTAATTTCTCTATTTTTCCATATATTAATATTGATGATGCTGGTGATCAAATTTCAATTTTAATCAATTTAAGGCAGGTAAATAATCTTAAGGATTTTGAAAAGCTTAATGATTTTAATTTAAAATCAAAATATTTTACTGCTAAAATTAAAGATGAAGTTTTGTTTTTAGAATATAATACGCATATATTAACCGAAAATGCTAATTTTGTTATGTCATCAGCCTTAGATTCATTAATAGAATTGCAAGTAGAAATTGATAATTTGTAATATTTTGTTGAAATTTTGTTTGTTTTGAGGTAGAATTTTTATTATATTAAATATGAGGTATAATTATGAAGCTAAATGATCGTGGATTATTAATTGTAATTTCTGGACCATCAGGTGTAGGTAAAGGTACTGTTAGAAGAGCCTTATTTAATATGCCTAAGCATAATTTAACATATAGTGTTTCTATGACAACTAGAAAAATGCGTCCAGGCGAGGTTGATGGGGTTGATTACTATTTTGTCACAAAGGAACAATTTGAACAAAAAATTAATGAAGGTAAGCTTTTAGAGCATGCTGAGTTTGTTGGTAACTACTATGGTACACCATTAGACAAGGTCAATGAAAAGCTTGATAATGGCAATGAGGTTGTCTTAGAGATTGAAGTAGAGGGTGCATTACAGGTTAAAAGTAAAATGCCAGATTGCGTTATGATATTTTTAGTACCACCTGGAAAGCAAGCCCTTTATGATCGCTTAAAGGCTAGAGGTACTGAAAGCGAAGAGGTTATTAATGAAAGAATCAAAAAGGCTAATCGTGAGTTTAAAAAGGCTTACTTATATGATTATATAGTGGTTAATGATGAGGTTAATAATGCTGCCGATCGTATAATGGCAATCATTAGAGCCGAACATGCTAAAACGGCTAGATCAATTCATAAATATATGGAATTGATAGGAGAAAGTGAAGATTAGGTATAGAAAATTTTTTATATCTATGCTATAATAACTTCGTTGGAGGGATTGATATGTCAAATAAGAAGAATTATGATGGTATGAGATATCCATCTATTGATTTATTATTAGAGAAAATAGATTCAAAATATAAATTAGCTTATGCTGCTGCTAAGCGTGCTAAGATTATAGAGGAAGAGGAATGGACTTCAGCAGAGGACGGTTTATGTGTTAAGCCTGTTGGTCAAGCATTAGAGGAAATTCTCCTAGGCAAAACCAAAATGACATTTAAGTAAAATAATGTGGTTAATAGAGGTTCTATTAGCCACTTTTTTTTAAGGAGCCAGCTATGATAATAAATTATTTTTTTTATTTTATAATTTATGCCTTTTTAGGATACTTAGTTGAAGTATGTTATGTTTATATTGGAAGTGGAAAGCTAACAAATCGTGGTTATTTATATGGGCCGATATGTCCTATTTATGGCTATGGTGCTGTTATTATTTTATTATGTTTAAATCCGGTATATGAAAGTGGCTGGTGGCCTTTAGTTTTTATCTTGGGAGTAACCTTGACATCATTATTAGAGTATGCGACAAGCTATGTAATGGAAGTAATATTTCATATGCGATGGTGGGATTATTCAAATCGAAGGTTTAATTTAAACGGTCGTATATGCTTAAAAAATTCTTTATTATTTGGTGTTTTGGTTATGGTTGTATTTTATGTTATTCAACCATTTATTAGTAGTATAGTTAGTAGGATAGACAGTGAGGTTGTCAAATTATTTTTGTTTTATCTTTTATTAATTTTACATATAGTAGATACTGTTTTATCAACAATTAAGCATATCAATTTAACAAAAGTATTATTAAAGATAGATGAAATAATAGAAGATGGTAAAACCTTAATAAATGGCAAAACTGTTCAATTAAAGGCCTTCTTAAATAACACTAAGCTAATGAAGAGAATTTTAAGGCTTAATAGGCATTATCCAAGTTTAAAGGTTAAGGATAAAAATAAACGAAAGTTATCACTAAAGGAAATTATTAATAGAATTAGGACTAAGGAGTAGTTTATGGGTATTATAGAGGAAAAATTAAAGCTATTGCCTGATTTACCAGGCTGTTATCAAATGAAGGATAAAAATAAGACTATAATATATGTTGGTAAGGCTAAAAATTTAAAAAATAGAGTACGAAGTTATTTTCATGGCGCCCATAATGCCAAAACAACTAAGCTAGTAAGTGAAATTTGTGATTTTGATTATGTTATTACCTCATCAGAGCTAGAAGCGTTTGTCTTAGAAATCAATATGATTAAGGAATATGATCCTAAATATAATATTATGTTAAAGGATGATAAAACCTATCCTTATATTGCAATTACTAATGAAGAGCACCCTCGCTTAATTGTGACAAGAACTAAAAGAAAAAAAGGTAGGGCAAGGTATTTTGGACCTTATCCTAATGTTTATGCTGCAAGACAAACAGTTGATTTGCTAAATAGAATTTATCCATTTCGAAAATGCCTAAATATAGGTAATAAGGAATGCTTATATTATCATATGAAGCAATGCCTTGCACCTTGTATTAATAAGGGTAAAATTGATTATTCCGAGTATAAAAATAAGGTGGCAGCCTTTTTAAATGGCGATGCTAAAGAGGTTTTAGCGAGCTTAAATAGTAAAATGCAGGAGGCATCAACAAATTTAGAATTTGAAAAGGCAATGGAATATCGTGATTTAATTGCCTCTATTGAACATACTATTTCTAAACAAAAGATTTCCATATCCGATTTAACTAGCCGTGATTATATAGCTATTTATGCAGATGATGAGGAAATTTCTATTAATATTATTATTACTAGATTAGGAAATATTGTTCAAAATCATCAGACTATTATAAATAAATATGATAGTATAGAGGATGAGGTTTTTTCTTATTTATATCAATTTTATGAGATTAATACTAAGCCTAAGGAGATTGCGATTATTGGTATTGAACAAAATAGCTTAATAGCTAATTTATTAGATATAAGTTTTGCTGATGCGAAAATAGGTAAGAAAAAAGAAATTTTAGATATGGCCTATAAAAATGCTAAGTTTAATTTAGAAAATAAAAGAAATATCTATAAAAATCAGGTTTTGAAAAAGGTTGAAACTATAGAAGCTTTAGGTGAATTATTAAATATTGAAACACCAAGAAGAATCGAAGCCTTTGATAATTCAAATTTATTTGGTGAATACCCTGTTTCGGCAATGGTATGCTATATAAATGGTAAGCCAGCTCCTAAATTATTTAGAAAATATCATATTAAGACTGTAGTTGGAGCTAATGATTATGAATCCATGAAGGAGGTAATTTATAGAAGATACTTACGTCTTAAAATGGAGAATGAGGCTATGCCTGATTTAATTATTATGGATGGTGGTCAAATACAGGTTTCTGCCTGTAAGGAAGTATTATCAACATTAAATATTAGTATTCCAGTAATGGGTATTCAAAAGGATAATCACCATAAGGCGTCTTTAATTTATTATGAAAATAATTTAATACAATTAGATAGAAATGATCCCATTTTTTTATTGATGGCTGATATTTCTCAGCGCGTTCATGATTTTGCGATTAGTTTTTTTAGAAGCAGTAAGGCAAAGGGCTTTTTCTCATCTTATTTAGATAATATTGAGGGTTTAGGTCAAAAGAGAAAGGATATGCTGATAAAGTACTTTACTACTATTGAAAATATTAAATCAGCCTCAGTAGATGACTTTATTAAAGCTGGTATGCCTAAAAATGTAGCTCATAATATTTATCAATATTTTGAGAATTTAAAAAATGAATCACAAGAATAAAAATAAAATAGCAAGGTTGTAAAATTTTTAAATAAAATGTATAATGTAAGTAAGTGAATTTTCTGTAAAGGCTTACATTATACATTTTTATTTTTTTTAATAATTAATGATAGCGTTTTACCTGTAAATACTTATGAAATAACTTAATATGAGGAGGGATTTTTTTTATGTTTTTAAGAAAGGAAGCAGTTAATCAAATTAAGGAAATCTGCTCAAGATATAAGGATGAGCCATCTCCCTTGATGCTGGTATTATCAGATGTTCAAAATGAATATGGCTATATTCCTTTAGAGGTTCAGGAGGTTATTAGCGAGGAGCTAGATATTCCTGTTAGTGATATTTATGGTGTTGTAACATTTTATAGCTTTTTTTCATTGAAGCCAAAAGGAAGATATGTAATAGGAGTTTGTATTGGTACAGCCTGCTATGTTAAGGGTGGCCAAAATGTTTTAGATAAATTTAGCGAACTATTAAAAATAAAAATTGGTCAAACCTCAAGTGATGGACTATTTACCTTAGATGGATTGCGCTGTATAGGTGCTTGTGGTATTGCCCCAGCTATATCTATAAATGGCAAGGTTTATCCTAAGGTAAAGCTTTCTGATGTTGAAAATATTATTTCTGAGTACAGAAATAAGGAAATGGAGTAGGCTATGGAAAAAATAATTAAAATCAAAAATGTTGCTGACTTAGATAAAAAAATATCAAGCTGTGAAGAAAGCTTGAAAAATAAGTTTACTGGTAAAAACGGTAAACGCTCTATTACCATTTGTGGAGGAACAGGCTGTATTTCTTCTAATTCAAAGGATATTTTAGCCGAATTTCAAAAACAAATTAAATTAGAAAATTTAGAGGATAAGGTTGATGTAAATATCGTTGGTTGTTTTGGCTTTTGCTCACAGGGACCATTTGTTAAAATTTATCCTGAGGATACACTATATCATGCTGTTAAGGTTAGTGATGTTAAAAGAATAATGGATATTGATATTAAGGGTGGAAAGATTGTTGAAGATTTATTGTATGTCGATCCTAATACCAATAAAAAATGCCAACGACAGGAGGATATTCCTTTTTATCAAAAACAAATGCGTATTGCCTTGCATGGCTGTGGTACTATAAATCCTGAATGCATAGAAGAGGCATTTGGCTATGATGCCTTTAAAGCATTAAAAAAGGTTTTAACGATGTCTTCTCAGGAGGTTATTGATGAAATTTCTAAAAGTGGACTTCGTGGTCGTGGTGGTGGAGGCTTCCCAACTGGTAGAAAATGGCAATTTGCCAAAGATCAAAAAAATGATGAGAAATATGTTGTTTGTAATGGTGACGAGGGTGATCCTGGTGCCTTTATGGACCGTTCTATATTAGAGGGAAATCCTATCAGTGTTATTGAGGGTATGATGATAGCCGGATATGCCATTGGAGCTAAAAATGGTTATGTTTATGTTCGTGCTGAGTATCCTGTTGCGGTAAGTAGACTTAAAACAGCAATTAAAGAGGCTGAGGAAATAGGTATTTTAGGAGATAATATTTTAGGAAGTAATTTTTCATTTAGAGTTCATGTACGCCTAGGTGCTGGTGCCTTTGTATGTGGTGAGGAAACTGCTTTGTTAAATTCTATTGAGGGTAAGCGTGGTATGCCAAGACCTCGTCCACCATTTCCAGCTGTATCAGGACTATGGGGTAAGCCAACTATTATAAATAACGTAGAGACTTTTGCTAATATACCTTATATAATTAGAGTTGGAGCTTTAAAATTTTCTAAGATTGGTACAGAAAAATCTAAGGGTACTAAGGTTTTTGCCCTTGGTGGTAAAGTTAAAAATGTAGGTTTAGTCGAGGTACCAATGGGTACTACCTTAAGAGAGCTTATTTATGATATTGGTGGGGGAATTCCTAATAATAAGCAATTCCAAGCTATTCAAACTGGTGGTCCATCAGGAGGATGCTTAACCATAAATGAGCTTGACACTCCAATTGATTATGATAATCTAATTGCTAAAGGATCTATGATGGGTAGTGGTGGAGCTATCGTTATGGATGAGGATAACTGCATGGTTGATGTAGCGAAGTTCTATTTAGAATTTATATGTGATGAATCATGTGGCAAATGCTCACAATGTCGTATTGGTACTAAAAGATTATTAGAAATATTAACAAGAATTACAAATGGTACAGCTACTATAGAGGATATTGATAGACTTGATAATTTATCACATTCGATTAAGGTGGGAAGTCTATGTGGCTTAGGTCAGACGGCTGCCAACCCAGTTTTATCAACCCTATCAAAATTTAAAGAGGTATATTTACGTCATATAGTAGATAAAAAATGTGATGCTGGTGTTTGTAAGGATTTAATTTCTTATGTTATTGACCCTAATAAGTGTAAAAAGTGTTCACTTTGTAGTCGTAGCTGCCCAGTAGATGCCATTAGTGGCGTTGTAGGCAAGGAGCCTTTTGTAATTGATCAAAGGAAATGTATTAAATGCGGAAGCTGTATAGCTTCATGTAAATTTAAGGCAATATATAAGGAGTAGGGGGATAATTATGGCTATTGTAAATATAAAAATTGAAGGTAGAGACTTTAAGGTTGATGATTCTTTAACAATTTTACAGGCTGCAAGAGCTTGCGGCTATAATATTCCTTCATTGTGCTCATGGAAAAATGGTAGATGTTCTTTAGCATCCTGTCGTGTTTGTCTTGTAGCTGTTAAGGGTGAGCGTAGATTAGTTCCTAGCTGTGCATATCCAATAAGAGAAGGATTAGAAATTTCTATAAATGATCCTATGGCAGTTGAGGCTAGAAGAACAAGCGTCGAGTTATTATTATCTAATCACTCAATGAATTGTCAATCCTGTAGTAAAAATGGGCAATGTGAATTATTAGAGGTATCACGAATAGTTGGTGCTCGTCCTGATGTGTATGTAGGTGAAAAGACAAAAACTACATATGATGATATTGCCCCAGGATTAATTAGGGATACTTCTAAATGTATTTTATGTGGTAGATGTGTAGAAACATGTAAGGCTGAACAAGGGCTAGGAATACTAGGCTTTGAAAAGCGTGGGTTTGATACTATTGTCGGACCTAGTGCTAATCGTTCCTTTGCCGATGTCCCTTGTATTCAATGTGGTCAATGCGTCAATGTTTGCCCAACAGGTGCTTTAATGGAGCATAGTGAAATCGATAAGCTTGATCAGGCTTTTCGTGATGGTAAATATGTGATTGTTCAAACTGCTCCAGCCGTAAGAGCGGCAATTGGTGAGGAGTTTGGAGAAAAGGTCGGTACTAGCTGTACTGGTAAAATGGTAGCTGCTCTTCATCGTTTGGGCTTCTATCGTGTTTTCGATACAAATTTTGGGGCAGACCTAACTATTATGGAAGAGGCTAATGAATGGATTAAGCGTCTAGCTACTAAAGCAAGTAAGCCGATGATAACTTCGTGCTCGCCAGGCTGGGTTAATTATATGGAATACTATTATCCTGAGTTGATTAGCCATCTATCAAGCTGTAAATCACCACACCAAATGGTGGGTGCTATTATTAAATCCTATTATGCAGAAAAGCATAATATTGATAGATCTAAAATTTGTGTTGTGTCTATTATGCCTTGTATTGCGAAAAAATATGAAAAGGAAAGACCTGATAACCAGGTTGATGGTATAGTAGATGTTGATGTTGTTTTAACAACACGCGAGCTTGCTAAGCTAATTAGGCGAGCTGGTATAACCTGGAAGAAGCTACCTAATGAGGATTTTGATCATGATTTAATAGGTGAGTATTCTGGTGCCGGTGTTATTTTTGGTGTTACTGGTGGAGTTATGGAGGCTGCTATTCGTACGGCTTATCACATATTAACTGGCGATGAGCTAGAACCAGTAGAATTTACTCCAATTAGAGGCTTTAAAGGAATTAAGGATGCAGAATTGGAGATTAATCACCAAAAGTATAAGATATGTGTTGCTAGTGGTATGAAAAATGCCAAGGTCTTACTTGAACAAATTAAAAAGGGTGAATCACCATATGATTTTATTGAAATTATGGGCTGCCCAGGTGGCTGTATAAATGGTGGTGGTCAGCCATATGTTAAGGAGTTATTTTTACCTAATGAGGATGATGACATTTTAAATACCTATATGCAAAAGCGTGCTCAGGTATTATACGATAAGGATAGGTTTAAGGCAGTAAGAAGATCCCACTTAAATAAGGATATTATAACTCTTTATAATGATTACTTACATGAGCCTGGATCTGAGATTGCACATAAGCTTTTACATACTAAATATAATTCTCATCGTGAAAGGTATCCTAATCCTCATGAGGAAGGATTTTATAATGATGAAAAATAGGAGGAAATATGCAACTAAGAGCTGTAGATCATAGCGTTAATATTATAAGCTATCAAAAGGATGGTAGAAAATATGCTATGTGCTGTGCTTGGGTTATGATGGTTGATTATGATAAGCTTTTATGCTTACTTGGTAGTCAAAGTGAAACGGCTAAGCATATCAAAAGTAATGATATTATAGGCGTATCATCATTAAGTACTAATCAAAAAGACATAGCTATAAAATTGGGTGAAGGACATTCTAATTTAGTAGATAAGCTAGACGGAATTGATTATAAATTAGATGGTAATGCAATAACTATTTTAAATAGTAAAACTGAGCTTATATGTGAAGTTATTGATGTGTTGCATCTAAAGGAAATTGAAAGTGATTCATTGTTATATCTTAGAATTATAAAGCACAAGGAAAATGAAAAGGCTAGCTTCTTACATATGGAAGATTTTTGATGCTAACTGTTGATCTTCATTTGAAAAATGAAAATACTGATACAGCAGTTTATAATCTTTATGAGATGATAGTGCTATGTAAAAGGCAAAAAACACAGGTGTTAGCCTGTGTTGTAGGATATGGGTCAAGTGGCAAAACTCATAAGATTAGAACTGCTGTTTTATTAAAATTAAAAGAATATCAGCAAAATAATTTTATCAAGGAGTATATCGAAGGTAACAAGGTTGATATTTTTAATTTAGAATATCAAAAATTAAAATATAAGCATTGTTTACCTAAGGAAGCTATGAGTAGAAGAAATCCTGGTATAATCTATGTTTTTGTATAACAATAATGGACAATTTAAAACATTAGTACAAATAAAACGTTTTCATAATTATGAATAATATTTAATAAAATTCATAAAAAATACAATATATTAAAAAATATTCGATAAAATAATATAATTATAAATTAAAATTCTATAATTAAATTATTTAAAAAAATACAATTCGAAAATTGATAAAACATTCATTGACAATAAAGTTTTAAATGCTATAATTAGTACTATATAACATTTTAGGTTTATATATTTATATATAAAGAAAGGGAGGATGGCATTGATAAAAAAACATACTTTGTCTGTACTTGTGAATAATCATATGGGAGTACTTTCACGAGTGGCAGGCTTGTTTAGTAGAAGAGGATATAATATTGAAAGCTTATCTGTTGGTGTAACTGAAAACAAAGATATTTCGAGAATGACAATCGTTGTTTTTTGTGATGATGATATATTCTATCAGATTAAAACTCAGCTATCCAAGCTTATGGATGTTATTACAATATGTGAACTAGATGACATGCAGATAGTTAAAAGAGAATTGGCCTTAATTAAAATTAACGCTAAAAGTGAAAAAAGAACGCAAATTCTTGAAATTGCCAATATCTTTAGAGCACATGTTGTAGATGTTACAAATTCATCAATGATATTAGAGGTTACCGGTGATAATGAAAAGGTTGATGCAATAATATCAATGCTAAATGAGTTTGGAATTAAGGAAGCTATATGCACTGGTGTAACAGCCATTGCAAGAGGCGATAGTGAATTAAAAAATAATAGGTAAAAGGGGAAGAGATTATGCAACAAGCAAAAATTTATTATCAAAAGGATTGTGACTTAAATTTATTAAAGGATAAAACAGTAGCAATTATTGGCTATGGTTCACAGGGTCATGCCCATGCACTTAATTTAAAGGATTCAGGCGTTAATGTTATTGTTGGATTATATGAAGGCTCTAAGTCTTGGGATAAGGCAGTAAAGCAAGGAATGAAGGTTTATAAAACTGCTGAAGCTGCTAAGATGGCTGATATCATTATGATATTAATTAATGATGAGAAGCAAGCTAAAATGTATAAGGAGGATATTGAGCCAAATCTTGAACCAGGTAAAATGCTTATGTTTGCCCATGGCTTTGCTATTCACTTCGGTCAAATCGTTCCACCAAAGGGTGTTGATGTAGCGATGATTGCACCTAAGGGACCTGGTCATACAGTAAGAAGCGAATATCAACAAGGTAAAGGAGTTCCTTGTCTTGTTGCAGTTGAAAAAAATGAAACTGGTAAGGCTTTAGATTTAGCCCTTGCCTATGCACTAGGAATTGGTGGAGCTAGAGCTGGTGTTTTGGAAACTACCTTTAGAACTGAAACTGAAACTGATCTATTTGGTGAGCAAGCAGTATTATGTGGTGGTGTTTGTGCCCTAATGCAAGCAGGCTATGAAACACTAGTTGAAGCAGGCTATGATCCTAGAAATGCTTATTTTGAATGTATTCATGAAATGAAGCTAATCGTTGATTTAATTTATCAATCAGGCTTTTCTGGAATGCGTTATTCTATTTCAAATACAGCTGAATATGGTGACTATATAACAGGACCAAAGATTATTACTGATGAAACTAAGAAGACTATGAAAAAGATCTTGCGTGATATTCAGGATGGAACCTTCGCTAAGGATTTCCTATTAGATATGTCACCTGCTGGTGGTCAAGCTCACTTTAATGCTCTAAGAAAGCTTGCTAAAGAGCATCCAAGTGAGAAGGTTGGAGAAGAAATAAGAAAGCTTTATAGCTGGAATAATGAAGAGGATAAGCTAGTAAATAATTAATTTGATATGCTTTAACTTTAAAAGTGGAAGCAATATTTGCTTCCAACTTTTGCATATATTTAGGAGGTGTGGTTTCTTGGTGGTCCATATATTTGATTCAACACTAAGGGATGGTGCTCAAGCAGAAGGAATAAGCTTTTTAGTTAATGATAAGATTAAAATTGCTAAAGCATTAGATGATTTAGGTGTTGATTTTATAGAGGCTGGGAATCCCGGCTCTAATCAAAAGGATTTAGAATTTTTTAAAGAGGCTAAAGGACTATCACTTAAGCATTCTAAGCTAGTTGCCTTCGGAAGTACTAGACGCCATAATAGTAAGGCTTGTGATGATAAAAATGTCAATGCCTTATTACAGGCGGATACAGAATATGTATGTATATTTGGAAAATCTTGGGATTTTCATGTTGAGAGTATTATAAATACAACTAAAGAAGAAAATTTAAATATGATTTATGATACAATCTCTTATTTAAGACAACAAGGGAAAAAGGTATTTTTTGATGCCGAGCATTTCTTTGATGGCTATAAGTCTAATAGCGAATATGCTTTAAAAACTTTAATGGTTGCTCAACAGGCTAAAGCTGAGGCAATCATTTTGTGTGATACTAATGGAGGAACCTTCCCTGATGAGATTGTAAATATTATAAATGAAGTAAAAAAAGTAATTACAATAGAGCTTGGTATTCATGCTCATAATGATTCAGGAATGGCAATTTCAAATAGCATAATGGCTGTATTTTCTGGTTGTAGGCAAGTACAAGGTACCTTTTTAGGCTATGGAGAAAGATGTGGTAATGCTAATTTATCAGCTATAATTGCCAATCTAGAATTAAAAAGAGGGTATAAATGTCTACCAGATGATAATATTAAAAAATTGACACAAACAGCTAAAACAATTGCTGAAATTTCTAATTTTAAATTGGCTGATAATTTACCATATGTTGGATCACAAGCCTTTGCTCATAAGGCTGGAATGCATATTGATGGTGTTTATAAAAACTCAAAATCATTTGAGCATGTATCACCTGAGGTTGTCGGTAATGAGCGAAAGTTTTTAATTAGTGAGGTTAGTGGAAAATCAACAGTTTTAGCCAAAATTCAAAAGTTCTATCCAGATATGAAAAAGGATGATAAAGCTTTAGATGAAATAATTTCAACTATTAAAAGCTTAGAATATGGTGGCTATCAATTTGAAGGAGCAGATGCCTCATTTGAATTAGTAGTTCATAAGGCTAAGAAAAACTTAAAATCATATTTTGAAGTTGAAAATTTTAAAACAATAGGGGAAGGACCAATCAATAAGGGCGAAGCATCAGCCTCTGCTATTATTAAAGTTAAGGTAGAAGGGGAAACCGAAATTACAGCAGCCAATGGTGATGGTCCAGTAGATGCCTTAAATGAGGCCCTAAGAAAGGCGATAGGAAGATTTTATCCAATTCTAAATGAGGTTCATTTATCTGATTATAAGGTAAGAATCCTAGATGGAAAGGAATCCTGCACTAAGGCAACAACAAGAGTAATAATAGAATCAACTGATGGAAAAAGCGTGTGGTCTACAGTTGGAGTATCTAAAGATATAATAGATGCCAGCTTTAAAGCATTAATTGATTCAATTGAATATAAATTATTTAAGGAGAAGATTTAATATGGGAATGACAATGACACAAAAAATTCTTGCCAAGCATGCTAATTTGGACCATGTTGTGGCAGGGCAGCTAATTGAGGCTAACTTAGATTTAGTTTTAGGAAATGATATTACTACTCCTGTAGCAATAAATGAATTTAAAAAGATTGGTGTAAAAGAGGTTTTTGACAAAAACAAGGTTGTTATTGTCCCAGATCATTTTACTCCTAATAAGGATATCAAGTCTGCCGAGCAATGCAAATTTATTCGTGAATTTGCTCGCGAAAAAGAAATTGTTAATTTCTTTGAGGTAGGCCAAATGGGTATTGAACATGCCCTATTACCTGAAAAGGGTTTGGTTGTTAGTGGCGATGTTGTAATTGGAGCTGACTCTCATACCTGTACCTATGGAGCATTAGGAGCTTTTGCTACTGGTGTTGGTTCAACTGATATGGCCTGTGGTATGGCTACTGGTAAGGCATGGTTTAAGGTACCTTCAGCTATTAAATTTAATTTAATAGGTAAGCCTAGCAAATATGTTAGTGGTAAGGATGTTATTTTACATATTATCGGTATGATTGGTGTCGATGGAGCATTATATCGTTCTATGGAATTTAGTGGTGAGGGATTAAAAAATTTAAGTATGGACTCTCGTTTATCAATGGCTAATATGGCAATTGAGGCAGGTGCTAAAAATGGTATTTTTGCCGTAGATGAGAAAACCTTAGAATTTTGTAAGGCTCATTCACTAAAGACTCCAGTTGTTTATGAGGCTGATAGTGATGCAGTATATGATGAGGAGTATACAATTGATTTAAGTACAATTCGTCCTACCGTAGCCTTCCCTCATTTACCTGAAAATACAAAAACTGTCGATGAGATTAAACCAAATGAGGTTAAAATTGATCAGGTTGTTATCGGTTCATGTACAAATGGCCGTATGGAGGATTTACGAATTGCAAGAGACATTTTAAAGGGTAAAAAGGTTCACCCTACAGTTCGTACAATTGTAATTCCAGGTACTCAAAAGATTTATCTACAAGCAATTATGGAAGGAATTGTAACTGATTTAGTTGAGGTAGGCTGTGCCTTTTCAACACCAACCTGTGGACCATGCTTAGGTGGACATATGGGTATATTAGCTAAGGGTGAGCGCTGCGTGTCTACAACAAATCGTAACTTTGTTGGTCGTATGGGTCATGTTGATTCTGAGGTTTATTTAGCAAGCCCTGCAACTGCAGCTGCATCAGCAATAACAGGATATATTACAAATCCTGAAACTATGGAGGAATAATTATGAACGCAAAGGGAACAGTTTTAAGATATGGAAATGATATTGATACAGATGTTATCATTCCAGCAAGATATTTAAATACATCTGATCCAATGGAACTTGCCAAGCATTGTATGGAGGATTCTAAGGAGGATATTAACCAAGGTAAAAAACCATTTTTTCAAAGGGTTAAGCCTGGTGATATCATTGTAGCTGATAAGAATTTTGGTTGTGGTTCAAGCCGTGAGCATGCCCCACTTGCTATTAAAACCTGTGGTGTATCATGTGTTATTGCTAAAACATTTGCCCGTATTTTCTATCGTAACGCTATTAATATTGGTCTACCAATTTTAGAGTGTCCAGAGGCATGTGATAATATAAAGGATGGCGATATTGTCAGTGTTGATTTTAAAAGTGGTGTTATAACAAATGAAACAACTAACCAAAAATTTCAAGCAGCCCCATTCCCTGAGTTTATGCAACAAATTATTCAGGCTGGTGGCTTAATCAATAAAATTAAGGGAGAAAAATAATATGGAGTATAAAATTGTAACCTTACCTGGTGATGGTATTGGACCAGATATTGTATGTGAAGCAGTTAAGGTTTTAAATAGAATTGGGAAGTTATATAATCATAAATTTAACATAGTTGAAAAGCTAATGGGAGGATGTGCTATTGATAAGGTTGGTACATCACTTCCTCAAGATACAATTGATGAGGCATTATCATCAGATGCTGTATTATTAGGAGCAGTTGGTGGTGCTAAATGGGATAATTTGGCAAATGGTGACCGTCCTGAGAAGGGCTTATTAGGTATTAGAGGTGCTTTAAAGCTTTTTGCTAATTTAAGACCTGCCGTATTATATCCTCAATTAAAATTTGCCTCACCATTAAAAGAAGAAATTATTGGTGATTCTCTAGATATTTTAATTGTTCGTGAATTAACTGGTGGTATGTATTTTGGTGAAAAAGCAAATTCTCCTAAATATAATCCAGAAGATCCTAACTGTTGGGCATCTGACCAAGAAAAATATTATGTTTATGAAATTGAACGTATTATTCGTGTTGGTATGGAAGCAGCAATGAAAAGAAAGAAAAAGGTTTGCCTTGTCGATAAGGCAAATGTCTTAGAATCATCAAGATTATGGCGTAGAGTAATGGAGCGTGTAATGAAGGATTATCCACTTGTTGAGGTAAGCTATCAATATGTCGATAATGCAGCTATGCAACTAGTAGGAAACCCTCGTCAGTTTGATGTTATCATTACTTCAAATATATTTGGTGATATTTTATCAGATGAGGCATCAAGAGTTACTGGTTCAATTGGTATGCTAGCATCAGCCTCATTAGGTAATACAAAGCTAGGACTTTATGAGCCTATTCATGGTTCTGCCCCAGATATAGCTGGATTAAATAAGGCTAATCCAATTGCTACAATTTTATCTGTAGCTATGATGTTTAGATATTCTTTTGATTTAGAAAAGGAAGCTTTAGCTATTGAACAAGCTGTTAATGATGTATTAGATGCAGGTTATAGAACAAGTGATATCTATAGTGAAGGTATGAAGCTTGTTGGAACAAAGGAAATGGGCGATTTAATTGTTAAAGCTTTAAAATAAGGAGCGTTATTATGAAAAGTGATGTTGTTAAAAAAGGTGTAGAGAGAGTCCCAAACCGTTCTTTATTTAAGGCTATGGGCTATACAGATGAGGAAATTAGTAGACCTCTTATCGGCGTTATAAGTGCGAAAAGTGAAATAGTTCCTGGTCATATTATGCTTGATAAGGTTTCAGATGCTGTTAAAAGAGGAATTCTGATGGCTGGAGGAACACCGATTGAAATACCAGCTATCGGTGTTTGTGATGGTATTGCTATGGGACATCAGGGAATGAAATATTCCTTGGTAACAAGAGAAATTATTGCAGATTCTATTGAGTGTATGACTATGGCTCATGCCCTAGATGGATTAGTTTTAATTCCAAATTGTGATAAGATAGTCCCAGGAATGCTAATGGGTGTTTGTCGTATGAATTTACCGACAATTGTTTGTTCTGGTGGTCCTATGCTTGCTGGAAGGGTTAATGGTGCCAAAACCTCCCTATCATCAACCTTTGAGGCTGTTGGTAAATACAATAGTGGTAAAATTACCAAAGAGGAATTATTAGAATATGAAAATAATTCTTGTCCTGGCTGTGGCTCTTGTTCAGGAATGTATACAGCCAATTCTATGAATTGTATGTGTGAGGTTTTAGGAATTGCTTTACCTGGTAATGGTACTATTCCTTGTGTGTATGCAAGCCGTATTCGTTTAGCTAAATATAGTGGTATGAAGATAATGGAGCTTGTTAAAAATAATATTACAATTCGTGATATTTTAACTGAAAAATCATTTCATAATGCTTTAACTGTTGATATGGCTTTAGGCTGTTCAACTAATACAATGCTTCACTTACCAGCTATAGCTCATGAGGCTAAAGTAAAAATTGATTTAGATATGGCTAATGACATTTCATCAAAAACTCCTAATCTATGTCATCTAGCCCCAGCTGGTCATACCTATATGGAGGATTTAAATGAGGCTGGTGGAGTTTTAGCGGTAATGAAGGAATTAACAAAGGCTAATTTGTTATACACAAATTTAATGACAGTAACTTTAAAAACTATAGAGGAAAATCTTAAAAATGCCGTAAATAAAAATCCAGAAATTATTCGTCCTATTGATAACCCTTATTCTAAAACAGGTGGAATAGCCGTATTAAAGGGTAATTTAGCTTTAAATGGATGCGTTGTTAAGCGTGGAGCTGTAAGTGAAGAAATGCTAAGACATACTGGTAAAGCTAGAGTATTTAATAGCGAAGAGGAAGCAATTAAGGCTATTGATGGTAATGAAATTAAAAAGGGCGATATCGTAGTTATTAGATATGAAGGCCCTAAGGGTGGTCCTGGAATGCGTGAAATGCTAGCTCCAACCTCAAGACTTGCTGGTATGGGACTTGATAAGGATGTTGCCTTAATTACTGATGGTAGATTTTCTGGTGCTACACGAGGAGCTTCAATAGGTCATGTTTCACCTGAGGCTGCTGAGGGTGGTTTAATTGCTTTTGTAAAAGATGGCGATTTAATTGCCATTGATATGATAGAGTGTACAATAAAGCTTTTAGTTGATGAAGCTGAAATTAATAAACGTAAGGCTAATTGGGTTAAGCCTGAGCCAAAAATTAAAACAGGCTATCTTGCAAGATATGCTAAGCTTGTAACCTCAGCCTCAACAGGAGCTATTTTTAAAGAAGAGTAAATTAAGTATTGGAAGGGTGATAGTATGAGACTAAATGGTTCACAAATTATCATTGAATGTTTAGTAGAGCAAGGCGTTGATACTGTTTTTGGATATCCTGGAGGTGCAGTATTAAATATTTATGATGAGCTTTATAAAAATTCAGATAGAATTAATCATATTTTAACATCTCATGAACAGGGTGCATCTCATGCTGCCGATGGATATGCAAGATCAACAGGTAAGGTTGGTGTAGTTATAGCTACATCTGGTCCTGGAGCTACAAATCTAGTAACAGGTATCGCAACAGCCTATATGGATTCATCACCAATAGTGGCAATAACAGGTAATGTTGGAAACAATCTTTTAGGAAGAGATTCGTTTCAAGAGGTTGATATTACAGGCATTACAATGCCTATAACTAAGCACAATTATATTGTAAAGGATATAACCAAGCTAGCTGATACAATTAGAGAGGCATTTTTAATTGCTAGAAGTGGTAGACCTGGTCCAGTTTTGATTGATATTCCTAAGGATGTTACGGCAGCCATTTGTGAATATGAGCCTAAAAAAATTAATTTTCATGAACAAATTAAACAGCTACCTATTATTTTTGACTATCAGCTTGAGGATATTGCTAAAATGATCCTGGAGGCTAAACGTCCATTTATATATGCTGGTGGTGGGGTTATTAAATCTAATACCAGCAAGGAGCTAAATGAATTTGCAAATTTATTAGAGATACCTACCTCTACATCCTTAATGGGTATTGGTGCGTTTGATCAAACTGATCCTTTATCAACTGGTTTAATTGGAATGCATGGTAGTGTTGCTTCTAATAAGGCTGTAGTTGAGTGTGATTTGTTAATAACCTTAGGAGCAAGATTTTCAGATCGTGTTTTATCAAATCATAAGCATTTTGCCGAGGATGCCAAAATCATTCAAATTGATGTCGATGTGGCTGAAATTAATAAAAATATTAAGGTTGATTATTCCTTGGTAATGGATTTAAAGGAATTTTTCACAAGAATAAAAAAATATTTAACTAAAACTACACATAAGGAATGGATTGAAAAAGTAAATGGCTGGAAAAAGGTCTTTACTGATAATCAAAAGAGTCAAGCTTTAAAGCCTAGATATTTTATGGAAGCTATTTATGAGGCTACTAAGGGTGATTGCTATATTGCAACTGAGGTTGGTCAGCATCAAATGTGGGCTGCTCAATATTTTACCTATACTAAGCCTAATCGCTTTATTTCATCTGGAGGCTTAGGTACAATGGGCTTTGGTATGGGAGCTTCAATTGGTACGCAATTAGCCCATCCTAATGATTATGTATTTAATATTGCAGGTGATGGCTCATTTAGAATGAATTTTAATGAACTATTAACCTTAAGTAAGTATAATATTCCTGTTTGTGTAGTAATTGCTAATAATGGCGTTTTAGGTATGGTTAGACAATGGCAAACTGCCTTTTATGGAAGAAGATACAGTCAAACGATATTAGATAATAAGCTAAATTATGAATATTTAGCTAAAGCCTGTGGAGTTGACTATTATTATGCTGACACAAAGGAAACTTATAAAAAAGCTATAGAAGAGGCTTTAAAAAATAGAAGACCATGCATTATAAATGCTATGGTATTAATAGATGAAAAGGTATTACCAATGGTTGCTCCTGGTAAGCCAATTGATGAATTAATGCTAGAATAATAAAAATAGATATAGCGCGTCTATATCTTTTTTTATTTATTAGTAAATTTGAAAATTTTGTTTAGAATGCTACTAACACTAAA
>ERZ1643246.373-NODE-373-length-59152-cov-17.570723_pt1 | contig 59152 bp, 42 predicted proteins | sample MGYA00579265_ERZ1643246 | MGnify/ENA primary metagenome ERZ1643246 (study PRJEB29033, sample SAMEA4952261) | chicken gut metagenome | biome: Broiler Chicken; feature: Gastrointestinal Tract; material: Caecum | place: Ireland | collected 2018 | study: Broiler... | reverse complement strand
CTTTTTCATAACGCAGCAGATTATATCACTGTATGCCGCCGCGCGCAACTCAAATCGCCCGCCCCGCCGCAAAATATTTGCCATTGACAACGGTGCGCGGGTGTGTTAAAATTCATATGAATATATCTGTGCAGGGGGAGGGTATGCGCAATATAGCAATAGTCGAAGACGAGGACGAGGCGGCGGCAAAACTTGCCGACTACATAAAAAAATATGCCGCGGCGTTCGGGCAGGAATTCAAAGTCACGCGCTTCAAAAACGCGGCGGACTTTCTTTCGGACTACAAGGCGGTCTATGCCGTGGTGTTTATGGACATTCAGATGCCCAAAATGAACGGTATGGACGGCGCGGTCGAGCTGCGCAAGCTGGACAAGACGGTTTCTATAATCTTCATAACCAATCTGGTGCAGTTCGCGCAGAAGGGGTATGAGGTAGACGCCGTCAGCTTTCTTGTAAAGCCCGTCAGCTACTTCGATTTTTCGCTCAAATTCAGAAAGGCGCTCGACATATACGTGATGAACGAAGAGCGCAGCATAACAATAAAATACCAGGGCGGACTGTGCCGCATTTCCACCGACAAGCTGATGTATGTCGAGATAATAACCCACCGCCTGTATTACCACCTCATCGACGGCGATTTGGAGGTGACGGGCGTGCTTTCGGAAGTCGAGCGCGAGCTGAGGGAATACGGTTTTCTGCGCTGCAACAAGTGCTACCTCGTAAATCCCAAATTCATCGTCAGCGTAAAGGGGTTCGATTTGCAGGTGGGCAACCGCACGTTGCAGATAAGCCGTCCGCGCCGCGCCGCCTTTTTGGCCGAGCTTGCAAGCTGGTATGCCGGTCAGGGAGGAGGAGAATGATTGCAGAAGTCGCCGTCGTGTACGGGCGGGTGATAGTGCAGTTCCTTGCCGAGCTGTATATATTTTATGCCATAATAATGTTCAGGCTGGGCCGCGCGCCGCGCTTTTGGCTTAAAGTGTTTGCGGGGCTTGCCGCCGTGTTTGCCATAGCTTTCGGCGTGGCGTTTTTCTATTATTTTTACGGCGGCACGGTGTATGGCAGAATAGCCGTATACGTGTTCCTGTTCGCGCTCACCACCGCGCACGCAAAACTTTGCTTCGACGAGCCGTATAAAACCGTGCTTTTCTGCTGTTCGCTCGCCTATGCGGCGCAGAATGCCGTATACAAGCTCTTTCTGCTGTTCTGGTGCGGGGGCGAGCAGCTCCGTCTGTTCGACGGCTGGACGGGCGCGGCTGAATTTTCGCTGTATTACCGCCTGATATACTATTCGTTCTTCATTCTGGCCACGGTTGCGGCATATTTTCTGCTCATCCGCCGCCAGATACGCAGGCTTTCCGACAGCAACATAAACGTCAGGATGATGGCCATTGCCGTGTCCGTTCTGCTCGTCACGATTATACTCTGTTCGTTCGAAGACGTGCATTTCGCCGCCCTCTCTTCGGTGCGCGAAAACAGGTACGACAATTTCGACGTGTTCGTGCTGCGCCAGACGGGCAACATCTTTTCGGTGGTGTGCTGCGCCGTCGTGCTTCTTCTCACCTCGCAGACGCTTGTAGACCGCGACCTGAGAAGGGAGGTGGAGTATCTGCAATACACCGTCCGCCAGGGCGAAAAGCAGTACGAAATTTCAAAAGACACGATAGATATGATAAATATCAAGTGCCACGACATAAAGTACAAGGTAAATTCCCTGCTCTCGCAGGGGACGGCGCTCTCTGCCGAGGCCGCCGAAGACCTGAAAAAGAGCATATCGATATACGATACGCGCGCCAACACGGGCAACAAGATACTCGACGTCCTTCTCACTGAAAAGAGCCTTTACTGCGAACAGAACGGCATAACCTTTTCGTGTATGGCAGACGGCGCAAAGCTGGACTTTATGACCGAAGGCGACCTTTACTGCCTGTTCGGGAACATAATAGACAACGCCTTGGAGGCGGTGAACGCCATAGACGAGCGCGAGCGCAGGGTTGTGAATTTTGTTGTAAAGTCAAAAAACGATATGCTCGTCGTGCAGACGGAAAACTATTTTGCGGGCGAACTTACATTCAAAGACGGCCTGCCCCAGACCACCAAGGGCGATAAAAATTACCACGGATTCGGTATGCGCAGCATACGTACGATAGTGAACAAATACGGCGGCGCGCTCTCGGCAAAGGCGGAGGACGGAGTTTTTTACCTTAATATCATTTTCAGCCCCGAAAAACGAAAAAAAGTTGCAGAATAAGTAAATAATTTACAGTTAAGGGAACGCCTGTTGACAGCAGGCGTTCTTTTTTTTATAGTGTATGCGCAAAGAAAAAAGGGCGGCCTTAAATAGTAAAAACCGAGGGCCCCCTCGGTTTGCTTGCGCGGCAGGCAAACCGCAATAAACGCTTCACAAAAATTTTGCAGGAATCAGGGAGAGAGCGGTATGTCTTTGTTTAAAAAATTGGTTTTGCCGGCAGTTACGGTTTTATGCGCGGCGGCTTTGGCGCTCAGCTTTTCGGGTTGCGGAAGAGTGGCGTGCGGAATAGATTCGTCCGTCAGCGGCCTTCCAAAGCGATTTGCAAAGGACGAAGAAAAGATAGTCGTCTTTGCCGAGGGCAGAACGGATGGCTTCTGGGCCTCCGACGGCTGGCACAACGGGCAGATGTTCAACTGCACGTGGAGCCGCAACAACGCCGTGATAGAGGGCGGCGTGATGAATATGTCGGTCACCAAGGGCGCGGACGGCGCTTACTACGGCGCCGAATACCGTTCGTCATCATATTTCGGCTATGGCTTTTACGCCGTGAGTATGAAGGCGGCGGACTGCTCGGGCGTAATTTCTTCTATGTTTACCTATACCGGCAACCCGTGGGACGAGATTGATATAGAGATTCTGGGCAAGAATATGGGGCAGGTGCAGTTCAACTACTACACGAACGGCGAGGGCGGTCACGAATATCTTTATAACCTCGGCTTCGACGCCTCGGAAGATTTCCACGAATACGCCTTCGACTGGCAGAAAGATTCCATAACGTGGTACGTTGACGGCACGCCCATTTACAGGGCAACCGAAAACATACCCTCGCACCCCCAGCAGATAATGGCCAACGTGTGGAACTGCATAGGTCACGACGAATGGTCGGGGAAGTTCGATGAAAGCTCTTTGCCCGCCACGGCGCAGTACGAGTGGATAGCTTACAGCGCGGCTTAAAACGGCGCCGCGCAGGCGATTAAATGAATGATTGCGGCATATGTGCCGCCCTTTTCGGGGATAGAGGGGCGGCGCAGCCGCCTTCATATATAAAACAACAAATTTTTGTAGGGAGAAAGATTTATGAGAAAGAAATTTCTGTACCTCCTGTCGGCGCTTGCGCTGACGGCAACTATCTCTGCCGGCACTCTGATGCTTGCAGGATGCGGCCCCGACGGACAGACCGAAAATCTGACCGACGAGCCTTTAAAAGCCACCACCACGATTGCAGACTGGTCGGAAGGCGAAGCTCCCGCCGTGTTCGAATCTGACGGCTGGACGAACGGCAACCCGTTCAACGTTCAGTGGACTGCCAACAACGTAGCCTACGAAAACGGCGTTGCAAAACTCACCATATCGGATAACCCCGACGGTTCGGAAGAAACGTTCACCGAATATTACGGCGGTGAAATGCGCACCTACCAGTACTTCGGCTACGGCGACTATGAAGTTCGTATGAAACCCGCCAAAAAAGCAGGCACGGCAAGCACCTTCTTCACCTGCACGGGCGATTACGATACCAATCCCAACACGGGCAAGCCCAATCCCTGGGACGAAATTGATATCGAGTTCCTCGGACAGGATACAACAAAGGTACAGTTCAACTACTATGTGAACGGTGTCGGCGGGCACGAGTATATGTATGACCTCGGCTTCGACGCCTCGGAAGACTTCCACACCTACGGTTTCCGCTGGGCGGAAGATTACATCACCTGGTTCGTTGACGGCAAGCCCGTTTACAGGGTAGACGCCACCGAATCCAACCCTATGCCCTCTACCGCAGGCCGTATGCTTATGAACTATTGGTGCGGCGCTTCGGCGGCAGAAAACTGGATGGGCAAGTATTCCGACCCCGGTGAAGAAGGCCCCGAATATCAGTGGATAAAGACTTCTGCAAAGGTTGACTGGGGCGAGATTCCCGAACCCGTAGAGACGGAAGAGTACGAAGGCGATTGGAGCAAGATAGCGGCGCAGGCAGTAGAGTTCGATAAGAGCGACAACGGCGTGGGCACCGACTATACCATAACTCCTTCGGCAGATAACAAATCGGCCAAGATAACCTATACCAAGGCCGGCAATTACGACAACGTAAACTTTAACGCAACGGATATAGCCGTAGAAAAGAACTGGCTGCACCTCACGCTTAAAAACAATTCCTCCACGGCAACCAACAATATCCGCGTCAGCGTTATCGACGCAAGGGAAAACAATACATATGCCGTGCTCAATGCCTTCGGCTTCGGCAACGATAACCTGCTCGTAACCAACGCAGGCGAAGGCACCGTGCTTTCGCTTTCGCCCAATATGACGATGGAAGTGGAAATCAAGTTCAACGGCGAAGCCGACAGAATAGAGATGATGTTCGACTCTATGCAGGCAAACGCGCTCGACAAGTCGGGCGACGTCACTATAAGCGACATCAAGTTCGACGTTCAGGGCGAGCTCGATATCCCCGAAGTGCCCGTGGAAAATAACAACGGCGTAACCATCAACGGCACAAAAGTTGTATTCGGCGGCAACGTAGGCGGCCAGCCCTATGCAATCAACACCGACGACGAAACCAACTCGATGAACGTCACCTATACCAATGCAACCAATAACTATAATAATGTAAGTGCCGACATAAAGGCTATCGCAAGCGACAAAAACACGTTTACGGCAACTGTTAAAAACAACGGCACGGAATTGGTTAATCTGCGCGTGGATATAGTTGCATCGAATAAGGTAAACGAAAACACTTATGTATGCAATCTTTCTGCAACGATGGACGGTGAAGCGGTTAATACCGACCTTTCCTGGGGCGGTTCGTTCTTTGCCATTCCTGCGGGCAAAACCGTTGAAATAGAGGTCATTTACGATACTTCCTACGGCCCTGCAAGTTTGCAGTTCCTCATCGATACCGCAATCAACGGCGACACGGCAACCCACGCGGGCGACGTGACCTTCTCTGAAATGGCATTTTCCGGCGAAGCTGGCGAAACACCCGACGAACCCGAAGAGCCTGTGACCCCTCCTTCTGAAACTCCCGTTACCGTAGACGTAAGCAAGGTTACCATTCAGGGTAGCTTAAATACCAACGATGGTTACACCGCAACGGCGGGGAATGATAACACCATCAACGTTAAATATGATGCGGTTAAAGGTAATTCTTACCTCAATGTAGAACTTGCGGGTATGACCGCAGATGCTCAGACACACAATGTATTTACGGCCACAATCAAAAATAACGGCACCGAAACTGTGAATGTCGCGTAAATATTCAGAGCACGGCTCAGATTACAGCCAATACCCAGGCTTGCAATATTTCAGCAACGCAGGACGGGGTAGCGGTAAGAACAGATGCCGAATGGGGCGGCTCGTTCTTCACGGTGGAAGCGGGCAAGACCATAACCATTGAAATCGTATACGATTACACTCAGCCTCAGAATGTTATACAGTTTATGATAGACTCGCATATGGGTACTGAAACAACCCACAGCGGAGATATAACTATCGGCGGTATGGTATTCTCTTCAAAAGTTGCGGAGTGATTTAAACCGATTGTATCAGCGGAACACTTACTGTGCGCGGGCGGCAGCCGCCGCCCGCCTGAATAAAAACTTATCCCCATAAAGGAGTTTAAATGAAAGCCAAAAAACTCGGTATAATAATCATATCAATAAGCATTGCCGCGATTATAGTGGTCACCTTCTTCATAAACTTCCTTGCGTTCAACAAGTTCGACAACATTCTGGAACAGTTTATCGGCAAGACGGCAGATACGGTGCGCGGCGACGACCACGGCGCGGATACTCAGTATTACAAGAGCAGCTTCGACAGCGCTACCGACCTTTACGAATACGAAGAGGCCCTGGTTGCCGAAATTGCTCAGGAAGGCGCCACCCTTTTGGAAAACGACGGCGTGCTTCCCCTCGAAAAGGGCACCACTTTAAGCCTTTTCAGCCATTCTTCGGTCGATTTGGTAAGCGGCGGTTCCGGCTCAGGCTCGGGCAGCTTCGAACTTACGGCCGACCTCAAAGAGGGACTTGAAAACGCGGGCCTCGAAGTAAACGACCTTTTGTGGAACTTCTACGAAAGCGGCAACGGCTCGGGCTATACCCGCGGCGCGGGCTCTATAAACTACGGCCGCGCGCTCGACTGGTCTCTTCCCGAATGTCCCATAGACGTGATTTTGCAGGAACCCGGTATGTACCGTTCGTTCAAGGGCACCACGGCAATGTTCGTGCTTTCGCGCACGGGCGGCGAGGGCGCCGACCTTGCAAGAGATATGGCGGCATACGGCGGCAAATCGGGCCAGCACTACCTCGAACCCACCGAAACCGAGCTTGAAATCATAGATTTCCTCAACAGGAACTTCGACGACGTAATCTTGCTCGTGAATGCCAACAACGTTATGGAGCTCGGCTGGATACACGATTACGAGAACATAAATGCCGTAATCAACTTCCCCGGCGCGGGCAGAACGGGCACCTACGGCCTCGGCTATATGCTCACGGGTTACGATAAAGACGGCAAAGAAATCTCGGCTTCCGGCCACCTGGTAGATACAGTCGTTTACGATAACTTCTCTTCCCCCGCAATGCAGAATATGGGCGACTATAAATACAGCGGCACGAAGAACGATTACTATTACGTAAATTATGCCGAAGGCATATACGTAGGCTACAAGTATTACGAAACGAGGTACGAAGACGCAGTTTTAAACCAGGGCAAGGCGGGCGATTACGACTATGCGACGACCGTGCAGTATCCCTTCGGCTACGGACTTTCTTACACCACCTTCGACTGGTCAGATTTTAACGTGACCGAGCCCGACGCGGACGGCAATATGACCGTTTCGCTCACCGTCACCAACACGGGCGACAGGCGCGGCAAAGACGTAGTGCAGGTATACGTGCAGGCGCCCTATACCCAGTACGATATAGATAACGGCGTCGAAAAGGCGTCGGTATCGCTCGTCGGCTTTGCCAAGACGGGCTATATTGAAAAGGGTGGACACGAGGACGTAGAGATAACCATAAATCTCGAAGACTTCGTCTCTTACGACGCCAACGGCGCAGAAACTTACATTCTGGAAGACGGCACTTACTATATAACCGCCGCTTCCGATGCTCACAAGGCGCTCAACAACGTGCTTGCAAAGCGCGGAGTAAGTTCCGAAAAACTCGTTGCCGCGGGCGGGCTCAACAACTCTGAAAATGCTCCCCAGACGGCGTTCGTTGCGGAATATGTGCAGACGGAATTCGATGCAACCACGTACTCCGTGGGCGCTGACGGCGAAAAGATAACCAACCGCTTCGATTACGCGGTGATAGAGGATACGCCCTATCTTTCGCGCTCCGACTGGTCTGTAATGGAAGCTGACGGCCTGCGCTACGGCACGGCGTCAGACGTTGCCAGCGGCGCCGAAATAGGCGGCAAGCAGTGGACGCACGCCGTACCTTACGAAGGGTTCGAAGAGGAGCTCGAAAAGCACGATTCGCGCAACCCCGACCAGGAGAAGACGCCCGCCGCAGAAGACATTCCCAAGTTCGGGCAGAATACGGGCGTGGAACTCATCGACCTGCGCGGCAAGGACTTCGACGACCCCCTGTGGGAAGATTTGCTCGACGCTATGGATATGGACGAACTTGCGCTGCTTATGGACGAGTGCGGCTACTGCACGCCTGAAATGAAGTCGATAAACAAGCCCAAGGTGACCGACCTCGACGGCCCTGCCGGCCTCAACCTCGTTGTAGGCCACGGCTCGGTTCCCATCGGCGAAGGCAAAAAGGCAATGACGTGGTGCAGCGAGTATATGCTTGCAAGCACGTGGGAAGAAGATTATGCCTTCAAGATGGGCGAAGGAATAGGCGAAGACGGCCTTTACGGCGAAGTAGAGGGCTGGTACGGCCCCGCCGTAAACATTCACAGAACGCCTTTTGCGGGGCGCAACTTCGAATATTATTCGGAAGACAGCTTCATAAGCGGCGTATTCGGCTACCAGGCGGTAAACGGCGCGGCTACGAAGGGTATGTACGCCTTCTTGAAGCACTTTGCCCTCAACGACCAGGAAACCCACCGCGACCACCTCGGCCTCATCACCTGGGCAGACGAGCAGACTATCCGCGAAATTTACCTGAAACCCTTCGAGATGACGCTTACCGACAATACCGTAACGATAAAGTATAACGAAAACGTTGCAAAGGACGCAAGCGGCAATCCCGACTACGAAAATCCCGAATACGTATTGAAGGAGACGGAAGTGAACGCGGCGACCGGCCTTATGTCTTCCTTCAACCGCATAGGCACCACTTGGGCGGGCGGCAACTATAACCTGCTCACCGAAGTTTTAAGGAACGAATGGGGCTCGAACTGCTTCGTGCTCACCGACTACGAAGTATCTTCGTATATGCACACCGACCAGTCCCTTCCCGCCGGCGGCGACGGCAAGCTCAAAACGGTAGGTCTTGCGGGCAATATGCTTTACGGCTATACGCTCGAAGGCAAGCCCAACGAGCAGGTGTTCGCGCGCGAAGCCGCTCACCGCATACTGTATACCGTGGTGAACTCCGCGGGTATGAACGGCTACGTTCACGGAATGGAATACGTAAACGGCTTTGCATACTACAAGATAATCATAATCGCGTGGGATGTGCTTGCCGCGGCAGGCATAGGCGTGCTCGTATTCTTCCTCATCAAAAAAATCAGGCGCAATCTCCGCCTTAAAAACGGGGAGTAAGTTTTTCGCGGCGGAATGTCTCCGGTGCCGCAAGCAAAGGCACGGGCGGCTCTTCCGCGGAGGATAAAGCAGGATAAACTACGCTAAGGTATGCGGACGCTCTGCGGCGTCCGCATACTTTTTTTGCTTTGCGGGCGGGGGCGCGTTCTCTTTGCGGCGCCGCAATTGCGCCGTTTGCCCGTCCGCCGCCGCGCCGCCCCAAAATATGCAGCGGAACGTGCAAAATATGCATTTCCATAATTTGGGTTTTGACAAAAACGGCTTTTGCGGATATAATTTAAATTGCATCGGAGGGAACCGGCGCAATCGGGACGGGCAGCTCGGTGCAGGGGGAAAAAGGATTTTATGTACAGGATAGCGATAGTCGAGGACGACCGTGCGATAGCCGAGATGATAGAGGGCTACATCCGCAGATATGCCGCCGAGAACGGGATTGAAGTAAGCACCGTAATCTTCGGCGACGGTATGGAATTCATCGAAAAGTACAGGGCCAATTTCGACCTCGTGTTTATGGACATAGAGATGCCCGTGCTTGACGGAATGAGCACCATAAAAAAGCTGCGCCAGGTTGACAAGAGCGTGCTCGTCGTCATAGTCACCAATCTTGCGCAGTATGCGGTAAACGGCTACGAACTCGGCGTTTTCGACTTTATGGTAAAGCCCGTGGGGTATTACAGCCTCGCTATGAAACTTTCGCGCGCGTTTGAAACGCTGGGCACAATCAGCCGCAGGCAGATATGGGTGCCTTCGCGCACGGGCAAAAAGATGATTTCGGCAGACACCCTGCGCTACGTCGAGGTGATGCACCATATGCTCGTGTTCCACACCACTGCGGAAGAGGTGCGCGGCACGGGAACTATGAAAAAGATTTGCGAGCTTCTGGAAGGGCTGCCCTTCGCGCTGTGCAACCAGTGCTATCTTGTAAATCTCGCCTATGTTTCGGGCATAAACGGCAATACCGTGCTTGTGGGCGAAGACGAATTGCAGATATCCGCGCCCAAACGCAAGAATTTTTTATGCGCGCTCAATAACTACCTCGGCGCGGGAGGCGGCGGACTATGAGTATGCTCAGCCTTTACAAGCTGCTGTTTATGACGGAGCTTCTGCTTGCCGAGGGGCTGGCTTCGTTCCGCCTCGAAAAGCGCAGGTATTTTGCGCTCAGGTGCATAGCGGCGGTAATTATATGCTACGCCGTCGCCTTTCTGTTCCCTTTGCCCGCGCGCATCGCCTACACGTGGTGGTATACCTCGCTTATGTTCGTCATTATGTTCGGGGTCACGCTCGCCGCCCTTCTTTTCACCTTCAAAATCTCCGTTTCAACGGCGGTGTTCTGCGCCATAACGGCATATACCGTGCAGCACTTCGCCTACGAAAGTTTTTCGCTTATATATAACGTGAGCGGGCTGGAAGGCGGCTTCGATATGTATTCGGGCTCGGCCTTCGACTTGCAGAATTTCACCACGGGCACGCTGATTTCCATACTCATATATCTCGACGTATACGTGCTCGCCTACGGAATAGCCTTCTACCTTCTGGGGCTGCGCTTCAAAATTTTTGAAAACGGCGAACTTCACCTCAAAAAGTTCTATATGATTTTCACAAGTTCGCTGCTTCTGCTGATTGACGTAATTTTAAACGCCGTGGCCGTATATATAATCGAAGGGTATAACAATACTTACACCATAATCGTCGGCATATACAACGTGCTGTGCTGCATTCTGGTGTTGTATATGCAGATAAATATGATAGAGGTCAGCGATATGAAGGAGGAGATGGAGATGGCCTCGCGCCTTTTGCGGCAGTCGCAGAAGCAGTACGAGCTGCAAAGGGAGAACCTTAAATTCATCAACGTAAAAATTCACGATATGCGCCATCAGATGCTCCGCTTTGCAAACAGCGGCAAGCTCGACGAAGAGGAGGTCGCCGAAATGAACCGCGCCGTGTCTGTATACGACGCCGCGGTAAAGACGGGCAACGAGGCGCTCGACGTCATCCTCACCGAAAAGAGTCTGGTGTGCGTGGGCAAGGATATCCGCCTGACCTGCCTCATAGAGTGCAACCGCATAGAATTTATGCGCGAGGGCGACCTGTATGCCCTGTTCGGCAATATGCTCGACAACGCCATAGACGCCGCCTCGGAAATACAGGATAAAGATAAGCGGTGCGTAAGCCTCAACGTGCGCAACGTCGGCAATATGATAAGCATCTCCACCGAAAATTATTTCGTGGGTGATTTGAACTTCGGCGCCGACGGGCTCCCCCGCACAAAAAAGTCTGCCGACGAAGGCCACGGCTTCGGTATGCTCAGCATAAAGGGCGTGGTCAACAAATACGGCGGCACCGTTTCGGTGGTGACAAACGGCAACATATTCAGAATCAATATACTCATCCCCTGCAAGGGCGCAAAAAATGTCGACGGGGGGAGGTAATGATATAAGATTACATATTTTCTTCTTTTAATGAAAACTTCAAACACGCAGTGTAAAAATGTATCAAAAAACGAGCATATGCACTGAGAATTCGAGAATATGCGGTTGGCATTGATTTGCCGACCGTTTTATTTTATGCTGAGGATGCATAAGGAAGGGCGCCGTGCGGCGCGCCCGCCCTGCAAATAAACATAAAGGAGAAGCAGGAAAATGATGAAGAAAATCCCCTGGGGCATAATCGCCGGGGTCTGTCTTGTATTTGTTATTTATCTTACGGCCGGCATAATAGTCGGCTGGGTGATTCTTGACCGAATCGAGGCCGAGACCACGGGCAATGCTTCGCTCTTTCAGGAGGGCTGGCAGATAGCCCTGTTTGTGGCAGACGTAGTCGTCGCCGCGGTGATGGCAGGTTCTTTGGCTATGTTCATAAGAAATAAAATAGTCTGCCGCGATTTAAGCGAAAAGGAGGAGGCAAAATGAAAATTCTTAAAAAACTTCGCCCCGTACTCGGAATATTTTCGCTGTTTTTCGTCATTCTTATGGTCATCCTGTTCGTGGGCGAAAAATACGTCATCGAAAACGAGGGCAACATCAACTATGCCCTCGGAATAAACCCGTACGAGCAGATAACCGATAACGACGGTTCGATAGATACGGAGTATTTCAAGTCGGATTATTATAAATCGGACGGCGAAACGTACGACGACGTGGCTATGCGCAACCATTCGATGGACGTTTCGCGCAAGGCCAACGGCGAAGGTATGGTTCTGCTCTGGAACAAGAACGACGCCCTGCCCCTCAAAGAGGGCAGCAAGCTGAGTATGTTCGGCGTCTCTTCGCAGTCGGCAAACTGGCTGTATACGGGCGCGGGTTCGGGCAAAGTAACCGTAACCACCAGCGACTTTTTGAACCTCAAAGATACCTTCGAGCTCGAAGGCAAATATACGGTAAATTCAAAGCTCTACGCCTGGTATAAAAACCTGGCTGCAAACGCCATATTAAGCGGCCTTTCGCACGCCAACGCAGACGGCACGAATTATAAGGCCGACCCCCATTACCGCGAATTCAGGGTAGGCGAAAAGGAGTGGGGCAGCCTCTATTCCGACGTCGGCTCCACGTTCTCGTCTTACGGCGACGCCGCCATCTTCTTCATTTCGCGCAACGGCAACGAAGACGGCGACACGTGGTTCGATACCAGCGCCAATACGGGGCAGGACCATATCGAAAACAACTATCTCGACCTCACGAAGAACGAAGTGGATACAATCGAAGCTCTCGTCGACCTCAAAAAGGACGGCGTGTTCAAGTCTGTCATACTCGTGCTCAACACCGGCACGCCTATGGCGATGAAGAACATCACTTCTTACGACATCGATGCCTGCCTGTGGGCGGGAATGGGCGGCAACGCCTCGTTCGGCGCCATATACGACGTAATGTCGGGCGCGGTCAACCCTTCGGGCAAACTCGTCGATACATATGCTTACGACAGCGATTCCGCACCCTCTACGGTGAACACGGGCGCGTACGAATTCTACGGCGACACGGCGGGCCTTCCCGACGACGCGCGCAGCAACAACTCGTATAACCACGCCTACATCGTATATCAGGAGGGCATATACGTCGGCTACCGCTACTACGAAACGAGGTACGAGGACGTAGTTATGAACACGGGCAACGCCGCTTCTTCCGCAGGCGTAAAATGCTCGCAGAACAACACCTGGAACTACTCGCAGGAAGTGGCCTTCCCCTTCGGCTACGGCGAATCCTATACCGATTTTGCCTATTCCGATTTCAGCGTAAAGTCCTCGGGAGACACCTATGAAGTATCGGTAACCGTAACCAATACGGGCGACGTTGCGGGCAAGACTCCCGTTCAGATTTACCTGCAAAAGCCCTACACCGAATACGATAAAGAGGTGGGAATAGAAAAGGCTTCGGTAGAGCTTGTAGGCTTCACCAAGACCAACCTTCTTCAACCCGACCAGTCAGAAACTTACACCATACCCGTAAAGGCGGAAGAGTTCAAAACATACGACGCTAACGGGCACAAGACCTATATACTCGAAAAGGGCGACTATTATCTCGCCACGGGCAGCGACGCGCACGACGCGCTCAACAACATACTTGCCGCCAAGGGCTACGACAAGGGCGACGGTATGGTTGACAGCCTGGGCAACAGCGCCGACGGCAACAGGCAGTTCGCCAATAAAATTACCGTTTCTTCCGATGACTTCACAAAGTATTCCAAGTCAACGGTAACGGACTATGCCATAACCAATCAGTTTGACGACGCCGACATCAACAAGTACGAAGGCACTGAAAATATGGAAGTCACCTACCTTTCGCGCAGCGACTGGCAGGGCACATATCCCCAGTCCTTCTACAAGATGACGCTGGCTTCCGATAAATTCATTGCAGATATGCAGTATTCGACGGGAATAGAGGAAGACCCCGAGGCGGAGATGCCCACATATGGCACGATTACCTCCGATTTCGGCAGGCTCAGCCTCATTCAGCTCAAAGACCTTCCCTTCGACGCGCCTATGTGGGACGACCTTTTGAATCAGCTCACCTGGTACGATACCGTCCGTCTCTGCGGCATAGGCTCGCACGAAATCACGGGCATAACTTATGACGAAGCGACCAACCCCACGGGCATAAACTCGCCCAGAGTAGTCGCGCACGACGGCCCTGCGGGCGTTAAAAACAGCAAGCCCAAAGACGTCCACACCTTTATGGCGTTCCCCAACGGCGTACTGCTTGCCAGCACGTGGAACGAAGAAGTGGTAGAAGAAGTTTACGACGCATTCGGTATGGAGATGCTTCACGCCGGCGTCGGCGAAATTTACGGCACCTGCGCAGGCCTTCACCGCTCTGTATACGGCGGCCGCAACTGGGAATCCTTCTCGGAAGACGGCTTTATGTCGGGCAGAATTCTCTGCGCTGAGGTAAAGGGACTTCAAGGCAGGGGCGCGATAGTAAACATCAAGCACTTCGTGCTCAACGACCAGGAAATTTACCGCTGCGGCACCGCAACGTGGGCCAACGAACAGTCCATACGCGAAATTTATATGAAGGCATACGAAGCCGCCGTAACCGAGGCGAAGGCAAACGGCGTAATGTCGTCCCTCAACCGCATAGGCACCACCTGGGCGGGCAGGCATTACGGTCTTCTCACCGAGGTTTTAAGGAATGAATGGGGCTTCGAAGGTCTTGTTGAAACAGACGCGGCACACAAGAATTCTTATGCCGGCCGCGGCGACGCGCGCGCCGAAGCTATACTTGCCGGCAACGATTTGTGGCTTGCAGGCACCGAAGAAGAATCGCTTCTCTGGGGCGATTACACCGAAAACGCAACCGTTGCGCAGGGACTTCGCGAAAGCGCCCACAGGATACTTTACGTAGTGCTTCACTCCGCTGCAATGAACGGCATAGATTCCAGCACGAGAATAGTGTACGTACAGCCCTGGTATTTCGACGCACTGTACACGGCTCAGATTGCCGTTACGGTAGTGACCGTGGTGATAGTACTTGCGTTTGCCTGCTCGATAGCCCTTCCGATAGTGCTTGGCAGAAAGAGAAAAAACGAGGGGGATTCCGCTCGATAAAATAAGGAGGAAAAATAATGAAAAAAGGCTTTAAATTTTCGGTCATGCTCATTATAGCGGTTGTAATGATGTTCGCAATGTTTGCGGCCGCGTGTGAAGATGACGGAAAGAAACACGTGTGCGAGCACGTCTGTCCCATCTGCGGACTGTGCACGGACCCGGAATGCGACGACCCTGTATGCGCTGAAAAGTGTCAGGGACATAAGCCTCACGAATGTGAATCAGAGTGCCCCGTATGCGGCAAATGCCTGGATATGGAGTGCGAAGAGGAAGTCTGCGCCGATAAGTGCGGCGCCGACCATGCCAACGCAATGGAGTATGCGGTAACCGACCTTAAAGTTGCAAAATCGGGAGTTACGGTAGATACTGCCGGTTATGTGAGCGACTTCAATCTTTCAAACGAGGCCTCTATATCCTATCAGTTCAACGCTGCAAAGGCGATGACGGTAACTATGTCCGTGTTTGTGCGCAGAACGGTTGAATCTTCCGTATATACAGATTATGTCAACGTTTTGGTAAACGATAAAAAAGTAAGCAGTCCGGCAACCGTTCCCGCACTCTCCAACACGGCTGCGGCAATGTGGTCGGAAGTAAACCTCGGCTGCATCAGCCTTAATGAGGGCAAAAACGTAATATCGTTCGTGGCAAACGGCAACGGCATAAACGCGTGGGCGTTCAGAAGCATAAAGCTCTATTTCGATACCGCAAGAATCGACTGGCAGCTTGCCCAGGGCGTAGCGCATACCTGCGAATCGGTTTGCGCAACGTGCGGCGGATGCACAGACTTCTCGTGCTATAATCCCGGCTGCGCAAACAAATGCACCTGCGTAAACCAGTCCAAGGCTGCCGCAACCTTATTCTGGGCGCTTGACCCCAGGGCCGTTGCCAGCAGAAATCCCAACGACGAGCTTGACGGCATAGGCGTTACGTGGGGCAAAACTACCACGGTTACTTACAACATAATTGCCGACAAGGCGGGCAGAGTGGAGTATGGCGCCGTAATTTCCGTCGACACTTTCGACATTCTGTTCACCGACCAGTTCAAGATTACCGTAAACGGCACCCCTGTTGAGGCGGGCTTCGGCAAATGCCCCGTAGGCGAAGTGAGGGAGTGGAACACGTACAGGCTTGTGGACGCCGGTTACCTCGATTTGCAAGAGGGCAGGAATACGATAGTGATATCGCAGACGCCTGTGCAGCAGGAGAACGGCGGCAACGGCGGCGCATATAACTTCCAGTCGTTCGTCATTTTCTCGAATGACGTTAAGACGGAGTGGTATGAGCATATCTGCACAAGCAGGTGCCCTATATGCGAATATTGCACGGACACTGCCTGCACCGAGAGTGCCTGCGCCACGAAGTGCAACGGACATACCAATCCCGACGCCGATTTTACGGGTTACGATTTAACCATAAATAAAGACAAGAACTATAAGTGCGCGGTAGAATCGTTCTACAATTATGACAAACTCAACGTTATAGAGGGCAAAGACCTCTTCATTTACGACAGCACAAACAAGGGACTTAACGGCCGTGCTCTCGGCGTTGGCAGCAGGATAGTGGTAAGATTCAACCTTCTGGACGACGCCGCTATTGCACTTCGTCCTATAATGACGCCGGTGGTCATCCCTGATAGTGCTGACGGCTATACCATAGACGGCAAACTCAAATTCATAGTAGACGGCCACGAAATAACCGATTACAGACTGCAAAAGGCAGATAAGGGCGGCTGGTCTGCGGGTGAACAGTATGTCAATGCAACACAGGGCAACGTTAATTTCTCTGCCGGCACGCATACTTTCATCATAGAAATCACGGGCGCAGATGTTCCTCATATCAACGAAATAAGGCTCAACGTCCAGTCATACGGTTCGTGGGACGAAGCGGGCACCCATTTCTGCTCGCAGATATGCCCCGACTGCGGCGGATGCAAAGATATGGAATGTACTGCCCCCGAATGCGAAAAGAAGTGCACCTGTGCAGAGCACGTGCTCACCAAGCTCGACGCGGCTCCCGAATCCTGCTCCAAGCCCGGCAATATAGAATGCTACTATTGTGCAGACTGCGGCAAGTATTTTGCCGATGCCGAGGCCGCGCAGGAACTCGATTACGAAACCGAGGTAATGATTCCCGCTAATCCCGAAAAGCACGTGGAGGCCACAAACGGCCGCAATAATACGGCGGTAACCTGCCGTGACTGCGGCAAACTTTTCAGGTATCAGTTTGCTGTAAATGACGACCGCGTTACAAGGTCAAGGGCAATTGACGGCGAAACTCAGGCCATAGGCGCCAAATGGAATACCGAAACCTCGTTCTCGTTTGATTTTGTTGCCGAAAAGGCAGGCACCGCAACGCTGTACGTCACGATGTCGAAAAACACCGCCGAGCTGGTGTTTACCGATAAGATTGCCACGACGCTGAATGGCGAAAAACTCTCTTTGGCGGGAAAAATCCCTGCGTTCGAAGCCTCGGATACATCGTCGTTCGTGCTTGTTGAGGTGGGCGAAGTTACGCTTAAAGAGGGCCCCAACACAATAGGCTTTGCCTATACTCCGGTAAAAGTGAATAAGGGCGGCGACGGCATATTCTACAATATCCTGGCCGTATCCTTCTCGGAAGAGGTAAAGGTTGGCTGGACGACTCACGTATGCGAAAGCTATTGCGAAACGTGCGGCGGCTGCAAGAATGACGAATGTGCCGAAGCTGTCTGCGCAAATAAATGCGAGTGCGTCAACCCGTTCACATTCTATGCGGTAGACGAAGAGACTGTAATCAGCGGCTCTACCAAAAAGAACACCAACGAAAACTGCGTGGGTATGCAGAGCGGCAAGGCGGCGTCACTTACGTACACGCTCAACGCTTCGGCGGGCGGCAAAGTCAAGTTGTACGTATGCCTTACGGGCAACACCGTGGCCAATGCGTTCTCGTCAATCTATACGGTAAAAATCAACGGCGTGCAGATTACGACCGACGCGGTTATACATACCGCCGCTGATAAATGGATAGATTACAAGCCCGTATATATAGGCGAGTATGACCTTTCGGAAGGCCAGAACACCATCGAAATTTCGTGGGTTGCAGGCTCGTCCAGCGAAGTATACTATAACTTGCGTTCGATAGGCATAGACGCTGCCGAAGGCGCTGTTATAAATTATTACAGCGAAAGCACGGCAGGCTGATTGTTTCTGCATAAATCTGTGCGGAAAACCGTAACTTGCCGCAAAATAAGGGCGGCGGAAGAATAAGCGATAAAATCATATAATATATATATTTTTCGCTCCTGTAAAAAAGCAGCGGGGCGGCTGACAGCCGCCCCGCTGCTGCTTTATTCTGAGTGCAATACTGCCGGAAATTTAAAGCCGCCTATGCAGTTTAACGGCGCGTTTGCGCGCGGATTGTACGGCCTGCGGCAGGGCAAATGCCGTTAATTCACAATTCCCTGAAATGAAAGTAAAGCTACTGAATATGCATTTGATATTGTAAAAATTTCGGGGCGTATGCTATAATCCGATTGCAATGACGGGATGGCCCGGCCGGCATTCCGTTGACAAATAAAATACGGAGGAAAAGATGCAGAAGTTTCTTAACAAGGTTTCGTGGGGCGTGGTAGCCGGCGCAGCCGGAATACTTGCCTTTTATCTTACCGCGGGCGTGTTCGGCATACGCTTTATATTTGCGCAGGTCAATGGGCAGACGGGCCAGGTTGCCACGATATTCGATACGTGGTGGCAGACGCTTATTTTTGCGCTGGATATTGTATTTTTAGTGATATTCGCGGCGTCGTTAGCGTTGTTTATTTTAAAAAAATTAAAGTCGCGCAAAGCGGAGGGGGATAAATGAAAAAATTCTTTAACAAACTGGTAAGCCGCTCTTTCTGGGGCTTGCTTGCAATGTTCTTTGCCATATTGTTCGCAATTCTTATGGTGGGCGATAAAATCGCCGCAGGCTATGCAGGCTGGATAAATTCCTTCCTCGGCATAGACCCGTACATACGCGTCGACGATTCCGAAAACGATACTCCCGACGTTTTGTATTACAAGTCCGATTTTATGCAATACCGCTGGCACTGGAACGAAGAGGCTCAGAAATATGAATTCCAACAGAGGTGGAACAAAGAAGGGCTTTATAACTACCTCAAAGGGGTTGCCTCCCGGGTAAATTCCGAGGGCGCAGTGCTCCTTAAAAACGAAAATAACGCCCTGCCTTTAAAATCGGGCGCAAAAGTTTCGCTCTTCGGCATAAGCCAGCTCTCTTCCAACTATATAACGACGGGCAACGGCAGCGGTTATAACGACCCCAAAACGTCGGATACGCTCCGCAATCTTCTTGAAGCAAACGGGGTGGAGGTCAATCCCGAACTTTACAGCCATTACGAAATACTCGGGCAGTCTCACTCCAAAAATATGTTCAACACGTGGCCGGGCGGCGACCTGAACTATGTTGAATATTCCGTAAACGAAGCCAACGCCTCCGAACTGAAAGACGTGGCAGACAGCTCCGTCGGAAGGTACGGCGACAGCGCCGTGTTCGTAATTTCCCGCCTGGGTTCGGAAAACGGCGATACAAATTTCGATACTTCCACAAATTCGGACCAGAGAAAGGAAACTTACGTAGACAACAACTACCTTGACCTGACCGAGGACGAGATATCCGTGCTCGAACTTCTTAAAGGGTATAAGCAAGCGGGTACGATTAAAAATATTGTGCTCGTTCTGAATACCTGCACTTCTATGCAGTTCCAGACGATATCGCAGTACCCGATAGACGCGATACTCTGGTCGGGCACGGGCGGAACGAGCTCGTACCGCGCCCTTGCCGACGTCCTTACGGGCAAGGCCGACCCCAACGGTCATCTCGCCGATACTTACGTATACGATAATTACAGCGCTCCCTCGTCGGTCAACACGGGCGACTTCACATATGCGCAGTCGGCGGGCGTTCCCGGAACGGAAACGTATGCCCACAGCACAAAGTACGTGGTGTATCAGGAGGGCATATACGTCGGCTACAAATATTACGAAACGCGCTACGAAGATATGGTGATGAATAAGGGCAACGCAGCGGGCACCTTCGGCGCAAAAAATTCCGAAGGCGACTGGACTTATGCCGAAGAAGTGGCTTATCCCTTCGGCTACGGTTCAAGCTATGCCGATTTCGAGTGGTCTGACTTTCGTGTGGAGGCCAACAACGGCTATTTTACCGCAAGCGTTACAATAAAGAACGTGAGCGATACCTACTCGGGAAAGGACGTGTTCCAGCTCTATCTGCAAAAGCCGTATACAGACTATGACGTTGAAAACCACATCGAAAAGTCGTCGGTAGAGCTTGTCGGCTTTGCAAAGACCGATACCCTCGCTCCCGGTGAAGAGCAGACGGTGAAAGTGACGGTAGACCTTTCAGACTTCATCTCTTACGATGCCTACGGGGCGGGCACATATATACTCGAAAAGGGCGATTATTATCTCACCGCCGCACAGGACAGCCATCAGGCGGTAAACAACATCATAGCTGCCAAGGGCGCGGCGAACGAGGCATATGTGGACGGCAGCGGCGATGCGAAAATGACCTATAAACATACCGTGGCGGAGGACGACTTCTCTACGTATTCCGTAAGCGCCGCAACGGATGCCGCCATAACCAATCAGTTCAACGATGCAGACCTCAATCTGTATGAGCATACGGCCGACCAGAAGGTAACTTATCTTTCGAGGAACGACTGGGCGGGCACCTATCCCGAGGAGGCGGTAAAGCTGACCTGCGTCGATTCGGGAATGGTGGCGGATATGCAGTATGCCACTCCCCCCGAGGATGACGGCAGCGCAAAGATGCCCACATATGGCGCAAATAACGGCCTTTCACTCATCGATATGATGTACGAAGATTATGACAGCGAAGAGTGGGACAAGCTGCTCGACCAGATGACGCTCAAAGAGCAGGCAGAAATAATTCTGCTCGGTTCAAGGCAGCTTGCGGGCGTAAGTTCGGTAACCGCTCCCGGAGCAAAGGTCGGCGACGGCCCTGCGGGACTGAGGGAAGTTGCGGGCAGTTTTGCCTATCCGGGACAGATTCTTATGGCCTGCACCTGGAATACCGAACTCATCGAACTGCTCGGCGAGGCCTTCGGAATGGAGATGCAGTATCTCGGCTATGCGGCGCTTTACGGCCCCGGCGCAAACATACACCGCAATGCATTCGGCGGACGCAACTTTGAATATTTTTCCGAAGACGGGGTTCTGAGCGGCTATATGCTCGACGCCGAACTCAAAGGCCTTTCAAAGATGGGAATCATCACCTATACCAAGCACTTTGCTCTGAACGACCAGGAGCGCAACCGCTACGGCATATGCGTGTGGGCGAACGAGCAGTCTATAAGGGAGATATATCTGAAAGCCTTTGAATATTCCGTTGTGGACGAAGAATGCAACACGGTGGGTCTGATGTCGTCTTACAACCGCATAGGCACCACCTGGTCGGGCGCGCATAAAGGACTGCTTACAAACGTTCTCAGGGGAGAATGGGGCTTTGAAGGCGCCGTTATGACCGACGCCGCCGTGGGCGGATTTATGGGCGCGAACGGCAATACCGACACTGTTGCGGCGGCCGTGTGCGCGGGGCAGGATATCTGGCTCGGCGACCAGCGCGAAGCGGGCTTCGGCGGCAACGAAAATAATCCCGTGGTCGCCCGGGCGATAAGGCAGGCGGCAAAAAACAACCTGTATTCGCAGCTGCGTTCTTCGGCGATGAACGGTATGAAGTCGGGCACGCGCATAGTGGAAATAACTCCCTGGTGGCAGACTGCGCTGCTTGCGGCTGAGATTGTTTCGGGCATAGTAACAGGTCTGTGCATTGCAATGGCGGCGTATTCGTTCGCCGTTGTGGGGCGCAGTAAAAAGGAGGAAAATGTAAATGAACAAAAAAATTAAATTAGCCGTTTCTGCAATCCTCGTTGCCGTACTTGCTTTCGGCCTTTCGGGTTGCGGCGGACAAAACTCTGCCGATACGCCTCCCGGCACCGACGAAGAGTGGCAGGGCAACTGGGAACGCCCCGATATGCCCGACATTCCCGACGAGCCGGAAGTCCACGTGTGCAACCACGCCTGTTTCGTGTGCGGCTATTGCCTTGACCCTTCCTGTGAGGAAGAGCCGTGCAAAACAAAATGCTACGAACACGACGCAGAGGGGCGCGAGCGCACAGAAATGGTGCTCAACGGCACCGACGAGCGCGTAAACCGCGAGGGCGGAGTATTCATCGAAGGAACGCACATAGGCGGCATAAGCCAGAACGCAAATATGAAGATAACGTGGCGCGTGTATGCTCCCGAAGACGTGGTGGTGTGCCTCGGCGCAACCGTCTCTGAAATGACGGAATCCAACTTCGTCACCAGCGCGACGCCCATTGCGGTGAACGGCGAACCGTTCTATTCGCGTGCGGAAGTGCCCGCGGGGTCTACGTCGTGGAGCAATTTCGTCACGTCGTGGCTGGGGTGCGTCACGCTCAAAAAGGGCGTCAACGATATCGTCATAACCAACCCCAATTCCTCGGGCGCGTACAACATTCAGGACATACGCTTTATGACGCCCGTAGAGCTTGAATGGCAGGACGCGCTCGGCCGCGAAGAATGCACGCACAAGAACGATGAGGGTTATTGCACCGATTATTCCAGCAACAACTACTATTGCCTCGACAAGGACGTCACGGGATGGCAGAAGCTGAATATATGGGGCGGCGACGATAAGGTGCTCAAATATAATTCAGGCGGCGGAACGCTCTGGAACGACGCCGAAAACGAACAGTGCATCGGCTATATAGACGGCGCAAATACCAGACAGACGGTGATATGGTCTTTCGAGGCGACGGAAGAAACATATGTAAAACTTTCTCTGGAAACAAGCATAAACCGCGGGGGAACGGCGTTTGCCGACCTGTGGGAGCTTACCTTCAACGACCAGCCCGTTGAAACGGACGGATATACCGTGGTATATGACGGAGATACTTCCGCCGGCGTATATGCCACATACACTTTCAGCACGGTGGCATATGTCAAGGCACAGCCCGGGCTCAACACGTTTATGATGGTGCACAAAGACACCACTATGGGCTACAATATCCGTTCGCTCGACCTGATTTATCAGAACGGTGCTCTCACTGCGGCGCAGGCCGAAAAGCCCGGCGGCGAAGAAGAGCTGCCCGAAGCTCCCGTGACCGAAGGGGAATGGTATTCGTTTGAAAGCGAAGAAGCCCTGCTTACGCCCGGGCAAACGGGCGACATCCGCATAGAGGATAACGAAAAGGCGGCAGGTGGCAAGCACCTCGGCAATGTTTTCAACAACTACGACGCTACCATACAGTTCAACGTCAATGCCGCGGAAGATTGCACGGCGGGCCTGTATGCGGCCCTTGCGTTCGGCGGGGTTGCCGATTATGTTGGGATATTCACCCTTGAAGTCAACGGAAAGAGCGTTCCCGTCAACCTGACTTATACGCCTTCGGCAGACGCTGCCGACTGGACGACGCCACAGGATTTCTGGGTGACGAACGTTGACCTTACGGCCGGCAACAATACCATAACTTTTACCATAACGGGCGGATGCGGCAACTTCGACTGCATAAAACTTATATCTCCTGCCGAAATTACTCCCGGAGAAGTTCCTCCCGAAGAGCCTCAGGAGCCGGAAGACCCCATAACGGACGGGCAGTCGTATAAAGTCAACGGCGAAGACGCCGTGTTTGCCGCGGGAAGTATGGGAATGCCCTCTGTGAACAACGAAGCTACTGCCGAAGGCGGCAAGGCCATAGGCAATATCTGCAACAACTATAACGCCACGCTCACTTTCACAGTGAATTCGGCGGAGGCTGCAAAAGCGGGGCTCTATATGCAGATGGCCCTCGGGGCAAGCCCTTCGGAAGGCATTCTCACTATTACGGTAAACGGAGAGTCCGTCGTCGTTCCGACTACCTTTGTTTCGCAGGGCGCGGCAAACTGGACCACGTACGAAAGTTACTGGCTGGCAAACATTGACCTGAATGCAGGTAAAAACGTTATAGTGCTCACCGTAACGGGAGGCTGCGGCAATTTAGACTATCTTGAATTTATTTCTGCTTCTGAAATAACGGCTGTAATATCCTGAGCCGCTGCTTGAACAGGGCGCAATACCTATGGAAAAACTTTCCATAGGTATTTGCGCGTTACATATATTTGACTTATTGCCGCGGTAATATTATTATGGGAATACGTATGATAAACATAGCCATAGTTGAAGACGACAATGACGTTGTGGCCCAGCTTAAAGAATATATTGCCAGATATATGGGCGAGAACGATATGGATTACCACGTCGAAACGTTCGGTTCCGCAGAAAGTTTTTTGTTCGGCGGGGCAGATTCTTTCGACATAATCTTAATGGATATACAGCTTCCGGAAATGGACGGAATGTCGGCCGTAAAAGAGCTGCGCAAGACCAACGAGCTGGTGGTTGTGGTGTTTGTGACCTCGCTCGCCCAGTATGCTCTTAAAGGGTATGAAGTGGGGGCTACGGACTTTATGGTGAAGCCGCTCAATTATTACGGCTTTGCGCTAAAATTCCGCCGCGCCGTAACGGCCGCGGGGCGCAACCGCGACGAAAATCTGGTTGTGCGCAACAAGACGCGCGTCAACGTTTTGCGCATATGCGATATTTATTATATAGAAATTGCCTCGCATACGATAAATTATCATACGCGAGGCGGCACGGTTACGGCTACCGGCACAATGAAAAAGGTTTGCGAAGAACTTGCAGGTTTTAACTTTTCGCTGTGCAATCAGTCTTATCTTGTAAATCTTCGCTACGTAATGTGTGCAGACGGGCAGAACGTGGTCGTCGCGGGCGAAAAACTTGCGCTGTCGCGTTCTCGCAGGAAGGAATTTATGCACGATTTGAACGAATATCTCGCCGGGCATACCGGGAAGGAGTGAGCGCGCCGTGTATAAACTTACGGAATTGTTTTTGTATAAGTTTGTGTTTATCGCCGAACTGCTTATCGCTATGCATATGTACTCGTTCCGTATGAAAAAGCGGAATAAATATGTGCTGCGCGTCATACTCGGTTCGCTATTGTGTATGGCTCTCGGCTATGCCTATCCCGTTGCGTCGTTTTCGGCGTGGTATGCTTCGCTGATGTTCTTCGTGCTGTTCTTTTTTTGCTCGGTTTCGCTGTTTTTTATCTACGATATCCCCGTAAAACAGGTATTCTTCCTTGCCGTCGCGTCATACACCACGCAGCACTTTGCGCACGAACTTTATTCCCTCATAGCAACCACAACAACGCTCGCCCTCGATTCCACGCTCGGAATGTACGGCGACGAGATGTTCAGTTTCGACTTTTCCGATATCCGTGCGTGGTTTTCCGTGCTTGTGTACATAGAAGTTTACTTTGCCTCGTATTGGGCGCTGTACAAAATTTTCGGTAAAAAAATCAACCGCGACGATATGCGCATAAGCAACTTTTCGATAGCCGTCATCGCCGCGCTCATATTGCTTGTAGATATAGTTATGAACGCCATCGCCGTATATATCCCGGAAGGTTACAACCGTACCTATTCCGTGCTTTCCTGCGTGTATAACCTCATATGCTGTATCCTTATTCTGTATATACAGGTCAAACTGTGCGTGCAGAAAAAGCTGGAAAGCGAGGTGCAGACGCTCTCGTTTTTGCTGCACCAGTCGGAAGAACAGTATCGGCAGAGCAACGAGAATATTATGCTGCTCAATTTGAAGTGCCACGACCTGAAACATCAGATAAGGGAGTATACCCAAAAGCATACGCTTGACGAAGAGTATATAAAGGACCTTGAAAATATTGTCAATATATACGATTCTCCCGTAAAGACGGGCAACGATGCGCTGGACCTCATTCTTACCGAAAAGAGTCTTTCGTGCAGAAAGAACCGCATAAGCCTTACGTGTTTCGCCGACTGTTCGCGCCTCGGCTTTATAAGCAATGCCGACCTGTACGGCCTGTTCGGCAACATAGTGGACAACGCTATGGAAGCGGTGATGAAGATTGAGGACGAAACCAAGAGGGAAATGAGTATCAACGTCAGGAATATAAATTCCTTCATATCGATAGAGGCGGAAAATTATTACGACGGCGAGGTGAAGACTGACGATTCGGGTATGCCCGTCACTACAAAAAAGAACAAGGACTATCACGGCTACGGTCTCAAATCGGTCAGTCTGATAGTGGAAAAATACGGCGGAGATTTGCGCATATCTGCCGACGGAAATATATTTTCGCTGTGCATACTTTTCCCCGTTTCGGATAAATGATTTTAACCGTTGCGCTGTCGGGACTTAGCTTCTTACCCCGCTTATTGCCCCACACAAAAATTGTTTGCCGTTTAATCTATGCAACTTAACATTTTGATTAGGAGCCGTCGACTATCCGTCGGCGGCCTTAATTTTTGTTTAAGAGCTTATTCTGAATTTGCCACTTGAAAATGAGGTAAAACGGTGGTATAATTAAAAAAATGTCAAATTTAAGGCGGCACGCATAGCCGTGCGCTATAGCCGCCATTCTGTTTGGGGGGGGAAGAATGATAAACATTGCGATAGTTGAAGATGAAAAGGCGGCTTCCGACCTCATAGTAGGTTATCTCACCGATTTCGGAAAAAAGACGGGTGAGGAGTTTAACGTGACAGTTTTTCGCGATGCCGTCGCCTTCCTCGATAACTATAAGCCCGTGTTCGACCTCGTGTTTATGGATATTCTGATGCCCAATATGGACGGTATGCGCGCCGCCCACAAATTGCGCGAGGTGGATAACTTCGTGCTTCTGATATTCATCACGAATATGGGCGACTATGCTGTAAAGGGATACGACGTGGGCGCGATAGCCTTTATTAAAAAGCCCGTCGCATATTACGACTTTGAACTTAAAATGAAGCGCGCCATCTTCACCATCCGCAGCCGCGACGAAAAGGCGATTATGGTTTCGAGCAGCGGCAACCGCATCAGATTGATGGTGCGTGACATAATGTATGTTGAAGTATCGGGGCACGTGTGCACCTATCACACCGCCGAGGGGGACATAGAGAGCAGGAACACGCTGCGCGAAGTGGCAAAACTTCTGGAACCATACGACTTTATGATGTGCAGCAGCAGTTTTTTAATCAACCCCAACTACATAAAATCTATCAACGTGCACACGGTGACTGTGGGTAACACCGAGTTGGAAATAAGCCGTTTAAAGAAAAAGGACTTTTTAACGCAGTTCAACAACTGGCTGGCAAAGGGCGGTAATATCTGATATGGACTTTACTATTTACGGCATATATGCCGGCGGGTCAACCGTTTTTCTGCTTGTGCTTATCGCAGGGGAGCTGCTCTTTTCGCTCAGCTATGCCCGCCGCGAACGCTTTGCCCTTAAATTTACCTTATCCAACCTTATCGTGCTCGTGGCCAGCCTGCTCCTCACGCTGCTCTATTATTATATAGAGTATGCGTTCAACAGCTCGCTCATTGCAAGCCTGCGCGTGATAATAACGTACCTGATTATGTTTGCAATGGCGGTCGGCGCAATGAAGTTCAGTTATAAAGAGCCGCTTTTAAGGTGCCTTTCCGCGGGTGCGGCGGGGTATATCTGCCAGCACATATCCTATAACTTTTACAGTATTATAAACGAATCTGCCAACCTTGAATATTCCCTTATCGTCCGCCTGGGGCTGGCGGCGTATCTTCTGTGTATGCTCATCCAGCTGGCCTGCGCCGCGGCCGTGCTCACGGTGTGTTACTTTGCCTTTGCAAAGAGGGTGAACAAGCTCTCTGCCGAAAGCACCGTAAGGCGCAACGTGCTCTTTATAGTCATTTGCTCGCTCGGCATAGTAATCATACTCAGCTCCATAGGCTATGCCCTCTCGTCAGACAGCATTGCCGTCAGCATACTTTTAAAATGTATGCAGATAGTCTGCTGCGTGTTCCTTATGGTGATATACCTTAATATTTTCGAGGTAAAGGAGGCCAAAAACGAGCTCGCCATAGTTATGAAGCTCAACGAAAGCGAGCACGCTCACTTTTTGAAGCTCAAACAGGATATGGAGCTTATAAGCGTAAAGTGCCACGACATAAAGCACTTCATTGCGGCGGCGGGGGCCAAGGGCGGGGTGGACCTTGCCGAACTTTCCGAGGCGGTAAAAATTTACGACACCGCCATAAAGACGGGCAACGATGTGATAGACACCCTGCTTGCCGAACAGAGCCTTCACTGCAACGCACACGGCATAAATCTCACCGTCATTGCCGACGCCTCGCCGCTTTCGTTCATTCCCGTAAACGATATGTGCTCGCTGTTCGGCAACCTGATGGAAAACGCCGTGGAGGCGGCAGAGAAAGTACCTGAAAAGGAAAACCGTCTCATAAATATAAATATCCGCCCGGTGGCCGGGCAGGTATTTTTCTGTGTGGAGAACAGCTATGCCGAAGAGCCCGTAATGCGCGGCGGCCTGCCGTTATCCACAAAAAAGAGCGAGGCGGGCTACCACGGCTACGGCATAAAGAGCGTAAAGATGATAGCCGAAAAATACGGCGGCAACTTCACCCTCGGCGCAAAGGACGGCATATTCCGCGTATCCATTCTCTTTCCTCTGCCCGAGTCTGAACAAAAATAGCAGATTCTGAACGGTTACGACAAAAATCATACATATCAGGACATTCTTGTTTACAGAATGTCCTTTTCTTTTTATAGTGATTGCGCTGACAGAAATTGTCATAAAAAGAAAAATTTTTTCAGGAGGAATCATTATGAAGAGCTTAAAAAAAGTAGGCGTTGCCGCACTTGTTGCGGCGCTTGCAGTGACGGCGGCGGCATTTGTCGCCTGCACCGACCCCGCAGAGGAGGGCCCTCAGACTGTGGAGGCCGAACAGATATCTTCGTGCAAAGTGGAGTATAACTGGGGCGAAGTTTTCGACGGGGCAGATTTGGCATATGAAGTGACCTTCCCCGACGGCACTTCCGACTACGCTGTCGACGGCTTCACCTTCACGCGCGAAAACGGCGAGGCCATCACCGACCCCCTCGGCAGCAGCGATACCGAAATAACTGTTGTGTGGAACGGAACCAAAGACGAAGTTGAATACACCTTCACCGATACCATCGAACTTACGATGAAGGACCCCCACAACAAAGACACGCTCATTTTCAGGGGCGCAGGCAGCGACGCAGTTTATATGTACGGCGACGGTTCGTTCTTTGCGTGCGGCATACAGGCGGTAGATTATAAAGACTACGTTGCCGCAATGGGCTATTGGAGCTGGGACGGCGAAGAACTGTGCGTGGTAGTTACTACCACATACGGCCCTATGGAGACGTACGAGCGCACCATCACGGTAAACAAGGGCGACGACGGCAGCTACTCCTTCGAAGTTTACTGGGGAATGTTCCCGATGAGCATAACCATCACCAAAGAGCAGGCCGACATATATCTCACTCCCGATACCACCTTCGGCGACACCTCCCTTACCAAGGACAAGAACTACCCCGTATGGGACAACGATAAGGACATACACGAAACGCAGGTAGATTACTGAGCGTTGGCGCAAGGAGAGTAAAAAAGTAATGAAACGTGCAACATTATTCAAAGGACTTTCAGCGGTATTCGGCCTGTTGTTCTTTGCAATCAACGGCATAACCGTGGGTATGTTCGCCAACGAGGGCTTTATAAACGACGCACTCGGCATCGGTTCAAGCGACTACGACACGTCTGGCGGCCCCGTGCGCTATGCGAGCGAATTCGCGGAGAACATAAACAACTATACCGACGAAGAACTCAAAGCCAAAAATGATGCGGCCCAGGCATTTATAGAGCAGGAGATGGAAGAGAGCGCCGTTCTTTTGAAGAACGACGGCGCCCTTCCCCTCACGCAGGACGAAATCAAAAAGGTGACCCTTCTCGGCTGGTCGTCAGCGCACCCTTACTACCGCGCCCACTCTGGCGGCGACGGAACCACGGGCGACTATTCGCTCAAAGACGCGCTCACTTCAAGGGGCTTCGTCATCAACGAAAGCGTGTACAGCGCGCTTGAAGGAATAAGCGGCAACAGAAAGAATACTGCCGTCGCAGAGGCGCCCGTATCCACTTACGACAGCCTTAAAAGCACCTTTTCAAGTTATAACGAGGCGGCAATCGTCGTTCTTTCTCGCGAATCGGGCGAAAACGACGACTTGCAGGTAAATTACAGCGACAACGGCACCACCCAGAGTATGCTCGCCCTCACCAAAAACGAGCGCGACCTTCTGGATATGGTAAAGCAGTATAAGGACAACGGAACGTTCAAAAAGACCATCGTGCTCATCAACAGCGCCAACGTGATGGAGGTGGACTGGCTGGACGATTACTCAATCGACGCCTGTATGTGGATAGGCGGCCCCGGAACGGGGAGCGGCATTTACGGCGTTGCCGATTTGCTCACGGGTACGGCAAACCCCTCGGGCAAACTCGTGGACACGTTCTCCGCAAGTTCGCTTTCTGCACCCGCAATGCAGAACTATGTGACGGCTCAGAACGGCTATAACGATAACCTTATCTATGCCGAGGGCATCTATGTGGGCTATAAGTATTACGAAACCCGCTACGAAGACTGCGTTCTCGGCCAGGGCAACGCAAGCTCTTCGGCAGGCGTATATGCCTCGCAGGGCGGCAGTTGGAACTATGCCGATGAGGTGACTTATCCCTTCGGTTACGGCCTCTCGTATACCACGTTTACGCAGACGCTTGACAGCGTCACCGACAACGGCGACGGCACCCTCACCGCAACGGTGACGGTGACCAATACGGGCGACGTCGATGGCAGGTCGGTGGTCGAACTGTACGCGCAGACGCCCTACGGCAACTACGAAAAGACAAATAATGTAGAAAAGTCGGCAATTCAGCTCGTAGCCTTCGATAAGACGGGTATGCTCGAAGCTGACGGCGGGCACGAAACCCTGGAAATTACGGTAGATAAGTATTTCCTGGCCTCGTATGACTATACTGCCGCAAAGACGTACATACTCAGCGAAGGCGACTACTATCTCGCTCTCGGCGAAGACGCGCACGACGCGCTCAACAACGTGCTTGCGGCAAAGAATGCCGAGGGTATGACCGACCACGAGGGCAATGCCGTGTCGGGCAATGCCGGCAAAGTGTTTACCTGGCACGAGGACTTCGACGACAAAACTTACAGCACCTCTGTCGCTGGCGAGGAGGTTACCAACCAATTGCAGGAGATGGACTGGAACTATTGGAACGACGGCGACGTGACCTATCTTTCCCGCAGCGACTGGCAGTCGACTTACCCCAAGGTCTATAACCTCACGCGCACTTCCAATATGGTCGCGGACGATACCTATTCCAAGCCATCCGATGCTCCTAAGGCTTCTGAGGTGGAAACAGAGGTGGATGCAGGGCTTAAATTCGCCGACCTTTTCGGCGTGGAGCTCGACGAAGTGGATGGAAACGGCGACAATATCTGGGATAAATTTATAGACCAGCTGTCGATAGACGAGCTCATCTCCACCACGATAGACGTAAAGGGTATAGACCCGATAAAGCGCCTCGGCTTCCCCGGCGGTACCAACGACGACGGCATAGACTGCGTAAGTTTTACCAACTGTTACGTTAATCCCAACCTCGCTGCCTCTTCGTGGGACGAGGATATGTTCCTCCGCCGCGGCGAATTCATCGGCGAAGACTGCCTCTTCCTCGGCCTGAACACGCAGTGGGGGCCCGGCGCAAATATGCACCGTTCGCCTTTCTCGGGCAGGAATTTCGAATACCTCAGCGAAGACTCCGTCCTCTATTACGAACTTATCGGCTCGCAGGTGGCGGGCACTGAAAGCAAGGGCGTCACCGTATCAATAAAGCACTTCTTTGCCAACGACCAGGAGCAGAACAGGGGTACATACGGCGTATTTGCCAACGAGCAGACTCTCAGGGAAATATACCTTCGTCCCTTCGAAGGCGCGTTCGTAAAGGGCGGCGCCACTACCACAATGACCAGCAACGCGCGTGTGGGCTTCCGCTACGTGGGCGAAACGGACGGGCTTATCAACGGTATACTCCACGGCGAATGGGACTTTTACGGCGTAATAATAACCGACGCCGGCGGCGGCTTCTCTGACCCTGCCGAATATCTTGCAAAGGGCGGCAATATGTTCTGCTTCGTATCCGATAAGGCAGACAGGGCGCAGAAGATAAAAAATGCGGTCATACTCAAAAACGACGGCAACTTCCTCAATATTTTAAAGGAGCGCGCCAAGGAAACGCTGTATACATATGCGCACACTAACTTAATGAACGGCCTTACCAGGGATACGGTCATAAATAACGTATACCCCTGGTGGAAGTCGGCTATGATAGCCATAAACGTGGTTGCGGGCGCATTGCTTGCAGGCGCGGTAACGTGTTACGTGCTCTGGGGATACGTATTCAAAAAGGGCGATAAAAAAGAATTGAACGCGGGCGCTGCTTCTTCGGGAGGGAACGATGAAAATTCTTAATTTTTTCAAAAATAAACCGCTCAGTTTTTATCTGTGCCTGGGCGCCTTCGTACTGGGGCTTGCGAATACCGTAATATATGCTGCGTACAGCCTTTCTGTATACGGAAAAATCAACGGCGGCGCCGATATGGGCAACCATTTCAATGCGGCAATCTTCGTGTTGTTGCTTCTGGGCACTCTCGCCTGCCTTATCGGTATAATCAAACCTGGCTGGAAGTTTGCACCGCTAATCCCGTCGTTGCTCTTTTCTGCGGCGTTCGGCTATTATATCAACGACAGGCTGATAATGATAGAAGAGATTATAAACAGAATTTACGGAATGATGGAGAGCGGCGGCAACTTCGGAATGGTAATTCTGGTGTTTGTGCTCGACCTTGTCTGCGTTGCAGCTCTTATAGTCGCTTCGTTCACAGACGGCGGAAAGGATGCAGAGAGCGTCGGCAAAGCCGAATCGGTTAAGGCGCAGAATTAAAATATAATTAAAATTTTTCTCTCTCCTGTATAAAGGCGGCGGGGCAGATTTTAAATCTGCCCCGCCGCTGATGTTAAAGTCCGGTATGTTGTCCGCCAATAGTTTTTAACGGAATACAGTTTCGTTTATATTTGACGGTCGGTATTGACAAACCTGCTTGCGCGTGTTTATAATAAAGGAGCTGTGCAGGGCGCAACATATTCAAAGGAGGAAGAGTGATGATAAAAGTGGCGGTTGTGGAAGACGATACAGAATATGCTCAGATACTGCTCAGCTATGTTATTTTGTGTTTGCCCGCCGTATACGCGATATGCGCATAGACGCAAAGTACGTTCTCCCTATGGCGGTGGCAACGTGCGCATTCGTATACGTAATGCAGTTTTTGTTGCAGCTTTACGAAATCGACGGCCTTTGGGTTTCGCGCCTGCCGCTTATTGCCTGCTGTATATTCGGCCTCTGTATGCAGTATAACTTGCTCGCCTATAAGGACGAACAGGCCGAAAACGAGCGGCTTGAATATTTTTTGCGGCAGGAGAGCAAGCAGTACGAAATTACCCGCCACAGCATAGACCTCATCAATATGAAGGCGCACGATTTGAAGCACTACCTTGCGCGGATGAGCGGCGGCGCGTACAGTGCCGAAAATATTGCCGAAATGTCTGCCGCGGTTGCGGAGTATGAAAGCACGGTAAATTGCGGCAACTCCACGCTCGACGTAATTCTCACCGAAAAGCAATATCAGTGCGAAAAGAAGTGAATACACCTTTCTATGATGGTTCAGGGCGAAGAACTGCAATTTATACACTCGACCGACCTCGTCGCCATATTCAGCAACGCGCTCGAAAATGCCATAGAGTGCGAACTCGGCGTAGATGACGCCGCGGCAAGGAGCATAACTCTGCGCGCCGTCCGCAAGGGCGATATGGTTGTTGTGCACGTCGAAAATTACTGCCCGCACCCGGTAGCCGTCAAAGACGGTCTGCCCGTAACTTCCAAGGGCGATACAGACTTCCACGGCTTCGGAACGAGGAGTATGCGCTATGCCGTAAAAAAGTACGGCGGCGAAATGCAGCTCGGACAGGAAAACGGCCGGTTCGAGCTCAATATTTTAATTCCCTGCCCCGAGGCATAAGGGGTTGTACGCCATACCGCACCGCGGTTATGGCGTTGATTTTTGCCAAAATAATGTTAATCGGTGCCACTTTGCCCAAAAATTTTGCAAGTTATTTTACAATGCAATCGTCGCAAATCCCCAGATACGACAAAAAATTTTTAGGGGGGTCTAATTTTATGGGGAGCATATTCAGCAAAAAAGTTTGGCGTGTTCTTTCTTCCGTATGCGGCACTTTGCTGGCTGTGGTTGTTGGCTTTACCGTATGGTCAGCGGGATACAGGCAGCTTATAAGCGGCGCAATCGGCGGCGAAACTTCCAAAGTTATCAAAGTGGAAGACGGCGAAGAGCAGGACACCGAGTACTTCAAAGATAACGGAATGTCTTTGGACGATTGGATTGAAACGGAGGCCGAGCTCACCCGCGAGGTTCAGGCTTCGGGCACCGTTCTTTTAAAAAATGAAGGCGGGCTTCTCCCGCTCGATAAGGGTTCAAAGGTAAGCGCCTTCGGCTACGGCACTGTTAAAACCGTTTCAACCGGCCTCGTGCGCTTCGGTACCCCCGGCCAGTACGTAGACTTCAAGACGGGAATGGAGGAGGACGGCAAACTTAAAATCAACCCTTCGCTCTACAATTTTTACAGCGCGAACTCCTCGGCAGACCCCGCGTTCAATACCCTGAACGAGGTTGACGTAGGCCTTATGACCGACGCAGCGCGCGCCGATTACGACGAGTATTCCGACGCGGCGATAGTCGTTTTAAGCCGCGCGGGCGGCGAAGCGGGTGACCTTGCCACGGGCGACGACGAGGAGTATTGGCTGAAAACCAATCCCTACAACAAGGATATGCTCGACAACCTCATATACTACGGCGAAATCGAACCGATGATAGTCGTCACGCCCACTTGGTACGTGGAGGACGACTGCAAGGGCAACCTTGACCCGCTGACGTATTCGTTCAAAGACGAACTCAGGAATGATTTGATGCCAGCAGTCGAGGGCAGGTATTCCACCTACGCGCAGTCGTGCGACGATGCGGGCTTTGCCGCAAGCAGAAGTCACCGCGCATTTGCAGGCCTTTCGCGCGGGGCGGTAACAACGCTCCACTCCGTGCTCAACGGCTGTCTTGACTGGTTTTCGCGCTTCGGCACTTTCAGCGGAAGCCGAACGCCCGTGGAGTACTTTGAAGAGTATGCCTGTTCTGAGGAGCAGAAGGGGCTTTCGATAGATTACTGGTATCTTGCAAGCGGCACGTTCGACTTTGCATTATCCAGCCAGGCAGAAGATTACAAGGCAGTGCTTGGCATAGATTCGCGGCTGAAAGAGGGGGAGAATACCTCGTTCGATGTGTTCCCTATGCGCTATCACTCTATGGGCAACTGGCATCTCGCGCTGTATAATTTTTTAATTAAGGCGTTTTAAGTGGCATCGCTATACAAGGTTTTATAATGTTTCTAAAAAAAATCCGTGCGGCAGATATCTGCCGCACGGATTTTTTACTTCAAAGTATATTTTCGTTGATATCTTTATCAGCTTGCTTTTATTTTAGTCTGCGGGGAGCATTTACCGATTCCGAAGAATTCTGAGATTATTTGTCTTTTTGCATAAAAAAAGACCCAGCAGACACTATTAGAAAGTGTTCAACTGAGTCTGTCTTGGCTGGGGCGAAGTGATTTGAACACCCGAATGACGGAGTCAGAGGAAAATCTTGTTTTGCAAAAATGCCGCATTTTGAAGCATTTTAAGCCAAAAACGACCGATTTTTGCCCATTTTACTGAAATGCTTTTCCCCAATCTTCCCCAAATTAACGCTTTCCCCTCGTGTAAAAATATTTACGCTGAGGGCTTAATTTTGAATTTTGTCGACAATGGCAGATTTTTCAAAGTGCAAACCATTCAGTGTGATTCATTTCGCAAATTTTAATATTGACAGAAATTGCGAAATGAGGTATACTGATTGCGAGGTGTCTTTATGAAACTTATTGAAAGAACTTCCTATCTTGAACAGCTCAAAAATGTGATGGGAACGCCAGATATAAAGGTAATAACAGGCGTGCGTCGTTCGGGCAAGTCCAAACTTATGGATGCCTTTAGCGAGCATATCGAAAAGACGGTTGAAGATAGAAATATCATCAGAATTAAGCTCAACCTTAAAAAATTTGAGTCGCTCAAAAATGGCAACAGCCTCTATAAATTTATAGACGAAAACTTTGCTGAAGGCACGACCAACTTTTTACTTATTGATGAAGTGCAGCTGTGCGAAGGCTTTGAAACGGTTGTAAATAGTTTGTACGAGGAAGAGCGGTTTGATATTTATCTCACCGGCTCAAACGCCTTTTTGCTTTCGAGCGACCTCGCCACACTTTTCGGCGGGCGCGTGTTTGAAATAAGCATGTTCCCCTTTTCGTTCAGGGAATACATGCAATACTTTCCGCAGGACGATATACATGCCGCATTTGATAACTTCGTAATCCAGGGCGGTATGGCGGGTTCGTACCTATATAAGACTCAGGCGGATGCGCGCAAATACCTGAACGGCATTGTGCGCACCACTATTACCAAAGATATTGTCAAAAAGTTTAAAATCGAGAACGAGCCATTGCTGAACATGATTGTAGATTTCCTTATGGACACTGTGGGCAGCAGAACTTCGGTTCGAAATATTGCGAACAGCCTGACTTCCAACACCTATAAAACCAACGATAAGACGTGCGGCACATACCTTGACTATCTGTGCAAGAGCTTTCTGTTCTACCCCTTCGGTCGATACGACGTAAAGGGCAAGCGGTATCTTGAATCGGATAAGAAGTACTATGTTGCCGACCTTTCGCTCCGCTATGCGACGATAGGCACAAAGAACGCCGATTATGGCCATCTGTATGAAAATATTGTTGCGATAGAATTGTTGCGGCGCGGCTATGAAGTCTATGTGGGGCAGCTCGGCACGAAAGAGGTGGACTTTGTCGCGATAAAAGAGGGCGTTAAGACCTATATTCAGGTTTGCGACGATATTTCGCGCGATGAGACATTAAAGCGCGAAGTTGCACCGCTGCTCTCCATAAGGGACGCATACTCAAAGCTAATAATCGCACGGACAAAACACCCTGAAAGCCAGGTGGAGGGCATAAGGATTATCGATATAGCTGAGTGGTTATTGAGTTCGCAAAATCAATAATTTTTGCAATTTGCGAAATAATATTTTATATTCAATAGGTTTGTTATGAGAAAAATTATAATTGAAAATTTGAGATGTATAAAAAAATTAGAATTCAGCCTTCCTCAAAAGCAAGGAATTTATCTGTTGGTGGGCGCTAATGGTAGAGGGAAATCTAGCATTCTAACTTGTCTTGACAAAATTTGCAATAGCTATGCATTTCAATATGGATTTAGAGCTTTACCCAAAGGGACAAACGTTGATTCATATCAAAATACTAAGATTACATATATTTGTAATGATTTAAGTATTACATACACCAAAAAAGATCAGCGTTGGGTTGCAGCCCCACTTAAAAATGTAACGCAATGTCTTAAAAATTTTAATTATAGTAATACGCTTTTCATATCGGCAGATCCAAAAAGAATTTCATATGCAACCGAAGAGCCTGGATCTAGAAGAAAATATATCCCTGCAAATTTGCAGCTAATAGATAATTTGAATTATTTATTTGACACCGAAAGATTCAAGGATCTCTATATTTTATATTCACCCTCAGGAAAAGGTCGACATAAAAATCAATTGTATTGCATTAAATCAGGGCGTGAAGTGTACACAGAGAAACAATTCAGTTCTGGTGAACTTGCAATGATAAAGTTGTTATCTGCACTTGATGAATTAAAGGGCTCTTCATTGATACTGATAGACGAGGTTGAGTTGGCATTGCATCCGAGGACTCAAAAAAGACTTTATGCCTCGCTAAACAAACTAGTTAAAGATAAAAATCTTACTGTTTTTCTCTCCACCCATTCACCTTCACTGATATATCAAGCAAAACCAGAACAAATTATTTTGGTTAAGGATAACGAAATTATATCGCCATGCTCGCATGCTATGGCTTTAGGTGATATAGATATTTTTGAGCCAAATTACTTGGACAATATATATTTTGTTGAAGATCACATGGCGATGATATATCTTGAATGCGTTTTGAAAAGATATATCTCTTACCATCCTGAACATATTAAGTTTTATAGAATTTACCCTGTTGGAGGATATAGACAGACGGCTGAGTTGGGTGTTACATTGAAAAACGAGGCACTATCAACATACAAAGTAATCGTTTATTTAGATGAAGACGTTAAAACGACTCAAAAATTGGATGAAGATAAACCGACAGGGGAAGTAGATAATGAGTTTAGACAACTATATTTTTCTAACAGAGACACAATTTATATTTTACCCATTACGCCAGAAGTAGGTTTGATCGGCTATATTGAGAAAATAATTTTACAAGGAATTCTGCAAAAAAACTTTCATGCTGATGAGCATGAAATAAAAGCAGAATTGGTTTTTAAAGGAAATTCAAGAAAAGAATATAAAAATATATTATTAAACATAGTTGGTAAATTAGCGGCATGCAGCCATAAATCTTATAATGACATTTATAGGGAGCTTTTTAATTTATATGTTTCTAGTTTAGAGCTCAAAGAAATAGACAGGATGGTTGGCAAATTTGAATCATAACGAGCAGTCAAAAGTATTTTTAATGCCGATTAAAATTAAAATAGCAGCGGGCAGGAATTTAATTCCTGCCCGCTGCTACTTTATATCAGCTTTTTATTCTTCAAAAACTTGGATGAGGGCTTTTTGTTGTTTTGGAGAGAGTTTGCGGAAAAGTTGCAAAAGTTTATGCTCGGCGGCGGTCAACTCCCCCTCTTTGGTTATCGTTGTCGATTGAGATAGCACATATTCCCTTCGTTTAGCGAAATATTTTTTCCTCTACCCCCAAAAGATCGTAAATGCTCACCTCGTATATTTCAGCGAGCTGTATTAAAAGCTCGTAACACGGGCGCGAGATATCGTTTTCCCAATCACTTATATTCGATTGATGAATGCCCAACAGCTCTGAAACTTGCTTTTGCGATAATCCTTTCTGTTTGCGGCACTCCTTAAAATATTTACCGAACTGCATTTGCCTAATTTTATCAAAAATGTGCAACACACATTGACAAATATGTGCAATACACATATAATTATGTATGTGAGTATCACCCGCTCAAAGGAATTGCAAACATATTAAAGGAGCTGTACGGAAACAATGTCTACGAACGTATCAAAAGAAAAGCGCGAAAAATTAATCTCCGAGATTAAGGCAATAAAGTCGTATATAGCCGCCGTTCCGCAGGATGAGAACACCAATCAACTCCTTACCTATATTGCAGACATTGAAAAGGACATTAAGGGCAAAAAGTACGGACTCGTATTTGAAGAACACCGTGAGGCGGTTGATGAGATTTTGAAAGAAAACACGCCTGTTCTGACAGAAGAAAAGGACTTATTCATTGATAACGGCGGACAGATGAACTTTCTGATTGAAGGTGATAATCTTGCCGCCTTACAGCTACTCGAAAAAACTCATAAGGAAAAAATTGACCTTATTTACATAGATCCTCCGTACAATACAGGCAATAAAGATTTTGTGTATGATGATACATTTGTAGATTCGAGCGACCTGTTCGCACATAGCAAATGGCTTTCATTCATGTCAAACAGACTAAAATATGCATGTAAGTTGCTCTCTGATGGCGGACTTATCTATATTTCTATTAATGACAAGGAAGAGCACGCATTAAAACTATTGTGCGACGAGCTTTTGGGTAGTGAGAACTTTGTAAATGCAATATCTATTGAAATGTCCCCATCTAGTGGTGTAAAGCGGGCGCATAAAACGACAGGCTATATAAAAAATAAAGAAACTATTTTAGTATATTGCAAAGGAAATATTCAAATTAAAGCATTATACAACGAATGGACGACATATGATAAACATTATTCTATTTATTTTGACGGGAATAGGTATGCAAGTTTATCGTTAATTATAAAAGAACATTTTTCTGAATATAAAAATTTAAAAGCTAAATTTTACGTTACTTTTGATGAAATTTATAATTTTATAGTCGCAAATGCAAACAATATATATCGTTCACATGATGCATCTAGATGGGCAATAGAGAACACTAAATCAGGCATCATTTTATATCAGGACAATAATTTAAAAATAATTAAAGTATTTAATCCAACTGAAATATCAGAATATGAAATATTAAAGACGACGACTGGTGCAAAGGGATATGACCGGTTGGAACCACTCGCATGGAATGTTGTAGATGGCAAAATTCAAACACTACGTGGAGATTTATGGCTTGATTTTGATAAAGATATGGGCAATGTATCAAAAGAAGGCGGAGTTAAATTCCCTAATGGGAAAAAGCCCGTTAGATTGCTTAAAGAAATTATTTATTCAGCGGCAAAACAAAACTCTACTATCCTTGATTTCTTTGCAGGCAGCGGAACAACAGGACATGCTGTAATGAAACTTAATGCCGAGGATGGTGGTAGGCGCAAGTTTATATTATGTGCAAATAACGAGAATAATATCTGCCGCGGAATTACATATAGGCGCATTAAAAACGTCATTGAAAACGACAAATATACAGCCAGCCTCAAATATTTCAAAGTGGACTTTGTGCCTATCTCGGACAGACTGTATTACGAGTATGCAGATGAACTTTTGAAGCATATACGAGAGCTGGTGGAGCTTGAAAACGGCATTAATTTTAACGGCAATGCCGAAATAGCCATTATTTTAACAGAAAAGGAACTTGACGACTTTACGGCAAACATTCCGAGCGAGTGCAAAGCTATCTATCTCGGACATAATGTGCTGCCGAGTGAAGCGCAGGAAACCTTATTCAAAGAGCGCGGCATTGCAATAAATATTATTCCCGATTACTACTATCGCGAATTGGAGGGCTGAGAGATGAATATCGAGCTTATGCAGTTTCAATTGAGAGCCATAAAAGCCCTTTTGGAGAGCATGGAAGAACCGTGCCGAGATATTATACTCAAAAGTCCTACGGGCAGCGGCAAAACAATTATACTCACCCACTTTATGGATGAGTATATGCAAGGACACGCAAAGACTGTATTTATATGGCTGACTCCCGGCAAAGGCAATCTTGAAGAACAGAGCAAGGCGAAGATGGACATATATATCCATAACGCACAAACAAAACTACTTGCCGACGTGATGACAAGCGGATTTGCAGAAAACGACGCCTGCTTTATAAACTGGGAAAAATTGACCAAGAAAGGCAACAATGCCCTGAAAGACAGCGAACGTACTAACTTCTATGAATGGATAGATAAAGCATTTGATGACGGTCTGTCCTTCAAAATCATAATAGACGAAAGCCATCAAAATTTTACAGCAAAAGCCGACGAAATAGTACAGTTATTCAAAACTGATAAGATTATACGCTGTTCAGCTACGCCGCTGCCCGATAAAAAAGCAAAACTCATTGAAGTTGCCGAAGAGGACGTCATTGCCGAAGGGCTCATCAAAAAAATGCTCGTTATAAACGAGAACTTTCCGCAAATCGTTGAAACGGAAAATCAGACAGAGTATCTTTTAGATAAGGCACTTGTCAAACAGCGTGAGCTTCATTCATTGCTGTTACAGCGCGGAAAAGATATAAACCCTCTCATTGTGGTGCAGTTACCAAATAATTCCGACTTGCTTCTCGACACGGTAGAAAATTTTTTTGAGCGCAACGGCGTCAGATACGAGGCAGGCACTCTCGCCGTGTGGCTTTCACAAAGGCACGAAAACCTCGATAATATTTCTGAAAACAATGGCGAGCAAGTTGCCGTTATCATAAAACAGGCCGTTGCGACTGGCTGGGATTGTCCGAGAGCATATATCCTTGTAAAGCTACGCGAGAATATGGACGAAACCTTTGAGGTGCAGACCATTGGGCGTATTCGCCGTATGCCGGAAGCAAAGCATTATAATAATGACGCATTGGATAGCTGTTATCTCTACACCTTTGACAGTAAATTCACGCAGGGAGTAAAAGCGAGTCTTGGTAAGTCAGCTTTGGAGGCTAAAACTCTGTTCTTGAAAAATGAGTATAAGACTTTTACTCTGACAAAAGAACAGCGTACAATGGTAACCGACTTGCGTGACCCTCGCCGCGCTCTTTCATCTATCGCAAAATATTTGAAAAGTGAATACAATTTAACAGGCGACAAGAAACAAAACCGTGTGAGGCTGGAAAGTAAGGGGTACATTTTTTCAGACAGCATTGTGCGCTATACACTTTCAGGCAATGTTGTTGTGCTTTCGGAACTTTCTGAAAAAGACCGCCTGAACGCCATTGCCGTCAAAGAACCCATAAACACACACGTTCATGGACGAGAATACCATAACCGTATAGGCAAGATTGGATTAGAAATAGGAATACCCTATGCCTATATGAACACAATTATCGGCAAGCTGTTTGGTGAAAAATATACCTATTCCGAAAAAGTACTTACTCTGACCACGCGAGAACTGTATGCTTTTGTTATAAATAATACTGATGCCTTGCGCCGTATGTGCCGTGACGCTATGGCAGCTCAACTTGCACAGACGGTTATTTCAGACAACAGAATATCCAAAAAGCCGTTTACAATTCCGCAGTCCACATTATTTACATACGATTCAACGAGCAAGGTGCAAACGGAAAGCACTAAAAGTGTATATCAGGGATACCTGCTCTCTGCCGAACCGCGCTCTTCCTCCGAAAAGAAGTTTGAAAAGTTTTGCGAATCCTGCGCCTCCGTGGATTGGATATACAAGAACGGAGATAAAGGAGATGAATATCTTTCCGTCGTATATAACGACAACAGCGGAGCGCAAAAGCTGTTTTATCCCGATTATGTATTATCTGTAAAAGGTGAAATCTGGATTATTGAAACAAAAGGCGGGTTTAACAGGACAGGCGACAGCGAGGATATAGACATCTTTTCTCCGAAAAAGTTTGAAGTGTTGAAGGCTTACCTCGACAAGCACGTGTTAAAAGGCGGTTTTGTTCGCTACGACAAGCAAAGCGAGGAGCTTTGTATTTGTACAGACAACTACAATGACGACATACATTCGGATAGCTGGAAACTTTTAAATACAGTTTTAATGTAAAATGCAAGCGGCCCTAAGAATCCATCTTAGAGCCGCTTGCACAATATATTGCATATTTTTAGTTAGTAGAAGCTTAATTCGCACAATATCTATAATTATTTTACCTCTCCCCAATGCGCTATTGCACGGCAAGACAAGAAAGATTAAATTGGTACAAAATTTGTATTTTGTCTTAAATTTGTTGTAAATATCGCTTGACAAATCTACTTATTGTATTGTATAATAAAACCAAATTAAAGGAGGTAAGGTATTATGGGAGAAGAAAACACATCAGTAAAACAAAGAAGTGCAGCCTACCCCGCCGCCACAATGGAATCATGTCGTGATATTTTAAATGCTATAAAGGCGTTAGGTGGGAAAAATTGCTCTTATCAAACACTCGCAGACAAATTGGGTGTAAATGTTACTACATATTCTTTCAAAGCCAAGATATCCTCTTCAAAGCAGTATGGCTTTATCGAAAATGTTAAAAACGTCATACAACTTTCAGAAAGAGGTAGACTCCTCGTGTACCCCACACAAAATGTTAACGAAAAAGAGATACTTTTAGGTTGTTTTCAGAATCCCACACTTTACGGAAAGATTATTCAAAACTTTTTAGGAAAAGCGTTGCCCTCCATTGAGCACCTAGGCAATGAGTTAATGAAGCCTTATTATGGCATAACTGCTACCGGAAAAAATACTGCGGCTGAATGCTTCATAAAAAATGCTGAATACGTCGGCGCCTTACAAAATGGGATTTTAACTTTTGATAACATTTTAGACACTGGGACTTCGTCATCGGAAGATGACAGCATAAATGATATTGAAGACTGCACCACCTCAGAATCAGATAGCGCGACTAAGGCAACGAATGATAGTTCTAATGCTAATACGCAAAATTCTACTCCGCCAACAACAGGATATCGTTTTCAAATACCAATGCTGTCAGGGAAAAGTGCAGAAATTTATTTGCCTGATGACATCAGTGAAACGGATATTGATTTCTTTTTAAAATACGTCGAGGCTATGCTTCCACTTTTTATGAGTAATCTACGCAAGAAATTAGCTAAAGAAGACGCCACCGAATAAAACAAAAAGCCAGCTAAATTTTTAGCTGACCTCTTGATTTAGGTACTGCAATACCTATTGAGCTCAAAAGTATTATGACCGTTGAGCTAAACTAATTTAAGTATTTTTATTTTAGCATTTTACTTTTAGTTTGTCAAGAGGAAACCTTACCCAAAAGGAGGTGAGCGCTATGGCAACTAGAAAGTACAAATATGTTGCTTACATAACCACCAAATCTGGTAAGCGGATATACGCTAAAGATTACGGATATAAAGCTTTTAGAATAGAAGTATAAAAGCACGCGAGGGGATTCTTATCAACGGGGGGATCCCCTTTTCATATTCAAATAAAAGCGGGTTTCCCGCTTGTTATGAGCGCGCGACAGACGAAGAAAGAGCAAGCGGCGGGGGCGGCAGATTTGCCGCCCCCGCCGCTCTGTTTTGAAAGACGGAGTGCGTGTCATCGAAGGTGGATTATCCCACCTTCCTTATCCTGCTTAGGCATTGGTTTTAATACCATAACCATAATTAGTCCACGTCGGATGTTCTTCCTTGATTAGGTATTGATTTTAATTCGGCAATCAATTCATTTCGGGTGTTTCATTCCTGTTTAGCATTGGTTTTAATACCACAATCAGCCCACTTCGGGTATTTTGAAACTGATTAGGCATTGATTTTTATTCAATAGTCGCGCATATATAAGGGTCTATCGCTGATTAGGCATCGAATCTCATTCTTAAAAAATTTTTAAATTATTTTTAAATACATGACTATATTTGTCATATATTCTATGTTATAATACAGCTATGGATAAGCAAGCATATCACTACAACAAAAAGAAACTTAAAGGAAAAACGCCTGGCACATTTCGTTACTTCTATCCCTGCGACCCTGCGGACGAACCCAACAAATGGTTTGACGGAAAGGCGTATGCCGAGATTGAAGTGACCGAGCGCGAGTGGCAGATTTTATTTGCGCTTGACAAGGAAGAATACAACGATGGCCACGCCTACGTCCGCAAGTTTACGCCCCTTATTTACAGCAAGGACGAAGAGGAACTTACGCCCGAACAGCGGCAGAAGCGTATAGGCGACGCACCGCTTTTTGACGAAGTCTCTGACGACAGGATAGATATACGCCGAGCCATGAAGCAGCTCACCGAACAGGAGCGGGAAGTCTATTCGCTCGTCCACTTCAAGGATATGAAACAGTCGTCCATTGCAAAAGATATGGGTGTTACGCAGGGCTATGTATCCATGCTTCTTGAGCAAGCCGAGCATAAGATAGCCGAATACGACGGCGACAAAACTCCCGATGGCATTGCATGGAGATATTGGCAGCAATTTGTCAAGAAAGGATATATGCCGAACTGCGTAGACGTTGAAATCGAATATGCTCTGACGCAGCTTGCGTACGACTTTGTACCCTTCATTCACTGGTTTTATAGCGTGAGCGACCTTATACGGTTTGCAACAAAGAGCTACCTGTTTGATAACGATAAAATGGCGGCGGAGATTGCAGATTACCTCGCGACCGAATCGGAGGAAGAAAGGCAGCACTTTACCGATTACTATGGCGATAAGCCCGAAATTATAGGCGCGCTGTACATAAGATTTGTAAAAGAGGTGAGGAAAAGAAGCAGCCGCGGCTTGCACGAAAGCGACAACATATACACTACCTTTATGAATATGGCAGATAAAATTGCAAAGCGCGTGCACATGATGACGGACGAGTTCATAAACAAAAGATTTATGCCCTACGTTGCCGAAAAGCGAATGAAGAGTGCACGGCTGTTTTATAAGCTCTATACGGGGAAAAGCATGCCGAAGAAAAATTCTTGAAAAAAGTTTTCTAATTTACTAATATTTTCGGTGAGCCCGTGTCTTATATATAGGAGCGCGTGTCTGGGAGCTTGCTCATAAGCGCGCGCGACGACATTCAAAACAACAAAGTGCCGCGTAGCGCCTGCCTTATATGCAAAGGCTTTTGCAAAAGCAAAAGCTACTTTCGTTGGTTATATATAGGAGCAGATTTTATGGTGGTCAGGTTGAATAGCCTGACTGCCATTTTACAATATAAATAAAAGTCGAAAGGTGCGCGCGGCTGTTCGCCGCGCGCACCTACTTTATGTAAATTTCAAAAGGAGGACAACAAAATAAAAACTTACACAGACAGACCGACTTGGTACGCCTACCCCGAAGAAAACGGGAGTACAGCTCCGCGTGGGAAACACGCAACCATTTCAGTAATCAAGCACAGAATGGGAAAATTGGATGCCGTGGACGACTATATATGCGACTGCGAACAGCGGTTTAAGGTTGAATACCTCAAACGGCTGAACGACTCCGCCCTCTCTGCGTGGGAAAACACTATGAAAGAGCTGAATGCCCAACTATTTCCACGTGGGAAGAACACGGTTTTGGAGTGTCTGCAATTCGGCGGCAACAGAGAATTCTGGGACGGCTTTGAGGACGAACAGTCAATCAGATGCTACTTTGCCGAGTGCTACGCCTACGCTGAGAACAAAATCGGATTTCTGAAAACAGACGAGAACATTATCTGTGCGGCAATCATAACCGAAAAGATGCGGCGCAATCTCTTCGTCTGGTATCTGCCAATAACCGAAACGTGGCATACAAAAGTTATGAGCAAGGAAAAGAACGAGAGCGGCAATCTGTTACAACTTCGCGACGAGTTCGACGAACCTCTCTACCGCTATCACTGCGAGATTGACGAACCTCGGCTTTCGAGCACGGAGTTCTGGAAAAAGCGCGGCGGGCTGACGTCCTTTTCCGACTTGCAGGAAGATTTCTACAACAAGATTTCTTCCCGCTATGGCGCGGAACGCGGAGAGAGTAAGTCGCTAATCAAAAACACAAACGCCGAGCAAGTGAGGCGTTTCAATCGTGAGCAGGACGATAAATATGACGAGTTGCCGCCCTATGATGATTTACCGTACTGAATAGTGCGGCTAAAAATTAAAAAGGCCTTGACATTTTCGTCAGGGTCGTTATAATCGTATTAACTTTCCGAATGGGAAGCCATGCGTTACAACAACTGAATATCATTAACCGCAACAAGAGCCAAGCGAATGTACGGCTTGTTGTTGCAAAAATCTGAAAGGAGGATTTTTGTGTTATATGGTAAGAGAACATTGTAGCCATCGGGAGAGGGAGTACGTTATCCCCACAAATAAAATGATAAGGAGAATTGAGACATAAGCAATTAAACGGTAACAATCTGGCAACAGCCGAAAGCTATGACAAAAGAAAAATGCTTTCGGCCCTATACGGGCAACTTTCATCCATCAAAAAGGTTATGGACGTAATTGCCCTGAACGAACAACGGGAAAGCATTTCAGAGAATGGCAAAAAGCTCGGTTTTAAACTGACAAAAGAGGAGATTAAAGCCATGCCTGAAATCATAAGAAAAATATTTATAGCAAACAACTTTATAGTAAACTACCGCATAACTTCTAACGGTTATTTTGAAGCGCGCATTCGTCGCAAAGATATGTATATCGAAGCGTCGGGCCGAGACTTTGAAACTATGCGCAGGCGCTTTATGGAAAGGCTCTCTGCCTATTACAAATCAATGTCGGCGGTGCAGGAAAAAGCTGAACAAGCTCCTGCATACGACAGTAAAAAGCTGCCATATTTCTGTGACTACGCGGAGGAGTGGCTGAAAATAAAGGAACAGACCACAAAGCCTTCTACGTTCAAGGAATATAAGCGCACTTTTACGGCAGACCTCGCCCCGGCAATCGGCAAGAAACGGCTTGACGAAATTACGAGAAACTTTTTGCAGGAGTATCTTCTCGCCGTGTTCAAGCAAACGCCCCGCAAGGCGCAGAAACTGCAACTGATGCTGAACTGCGTATTTGATATGGCCTGCGAAGATTTTGGCATAAACTCACCCATGAAGCGCGTAGTGCTGCCATACCACCAGTCAAAGAGGGGCAATGCGCTTACGCTTGACGAAGAGACGCGGCTGGTAAATTACTGTAAAACGCACAAGGAAGTCGAAGGAACTGACGCGCTGCTTGTATTGCTTCTGTTCGGACTGCGCAAGTCGGAACTTGCCAGCATAGAGGTAATAGACGGCAAGTGGCTGCAATGCGAAACGAGCAAGGAGCGGTTGGGGCAGAACGTGGTGTTGCGCAAGATACCTTTCACAGCGCAGGCGAAAAAGTTTTTGCCCTACATAGACTTTGACAGGGCGCGCATCACCAACCTGAATACCATATCCACGCGAATGAAGAGGTTGTTCCCCGAACACCATCCTCACGAACTCAGACACACGTTTATCAGCCGTTGCAAAGAGTGCGGCGTCGCAAGTGAGGTCGTAAGCATCTGGGCGGGGCACTCATCGAGCGGAACAATTACTTCGACTGTCTACACACATTACTCCGAGGAGTTTCAGTTAAAGGAAGCCGAAAAGGTTTTATACTGAAATTTCCCCAAACGACAGAACAAAATAATTTAACAATAAGAAAAACTTGGCTTAAAATGCTGAAAAGTCAGCGGACGATTACAAAAATTACTCCGTAAAGTTTCCCCAAACATTTCCCCAATTTGGGGAAGAAGCCGATTTTAGAAAATAAAAAATGAGCGAATATTAGCTAAAAATCGCTAAAATTCGCTCAAAAATGGCTGACCGCATTGCGGCCTTTTCGAACTCTCCAATTCGTCAAGGGAAATTTCTTCATCCTTGCCGTTTATATTATAGATTATCTTTATGTGGTCGTCGTACAGATAAATTCTGTCGATGAACGTTTCAATCAGTCTGGCTTTACCGTCCTTCGTAGTCGTGTCTATCTTACGAAAGTTATACAGCGCCATTCTGAATTGGTCCTTTGTGAACAGCGGTCGCTCCGCCTGTTCTTTTTTTATCTCGGCTTCCAAAGCGCGCTTGGCTTCTTCAAGTTCGTTCAACCTCTGCATGAGTGCGTCGGAAGCTACGCCTTTCTGTATCGCCGTTACTATGTTGTCTATCTCTTTGGTGCGCTCGGCAAGCTGACTTTCCAACCTCGGCAGCACGGGATTTTCCTCGTACTGCAAGTCATAGAGCAAGTCCACAAGCCGCTCGACTACATCGTCTTTGAGTAAGAACTCCATAGTTTTGGCGACGACAAAATCTTCTATCCTGTCCTTATCGACCTTCTTCTTGTCGCATTCATGTTTGCGGGCGCGGTTGCAGATATAGTAGCGATAGACTTTGCCGCTTTTGCCCGTGCCGGTGTAAGAAGTCATCAGCGCGCCGCACTTGCCGCAATATAGATGAGTGGTGAGCAGATAGTCGTTCTCTTCCTTGTGCGCCGCGGGAGCAATGGAGAACTTTTTAATAGTTTCTTGCACTTTATCGAAAGTTTCCTTCGAGATTATGGACGGAACGCCGTCCTCGATGACAATGCCGGAGTGATTGTATTCGCCTATGTACGTTCTGCTGCCGAGCATATAAAGCACGGTGGTGTAGCCTATCGGCTTGCCGTTGGCGCGACGTATCTGCTTTTCTTTGAGATAATTATAAATTTCTTTGGCTGTTTTGCCTCCAGCGCACATATCGAAGATGAGCCGAACTATAGGCGCGGTTTCTTCGTCGATTGTCAGCCTGTGGTCAACAACTTTATAGCCGAGAGGGATAGTGCCGCCGTTCCATTTGCCTTTCAGAGCGTTCTCTCGAAAACCGCGCTTGACGTTCTGCGATAGGTTAGCTGAGTAGTATTCCGCCATACCTTCAATCATAGATTCAAGAATTATGCCCTCGGGGCCGTCTGATATATTCTCCTTGACTGAGATAAGTCGCACGCCGTTTTTGCGGAGTGTATAGCGGTAGAAAGCAGAATCATAGCGGTTGCGGGCGAAGCGGTCGAGTTTCCAGACAAGGACGACGTCGAACAGCTTTTTTGCGCTGTCGGCAATCATACGCTGAAAATCGGGGCGGTCGTCTGTTTTAGCGGAGAAAGCTCTGTCTATGTACTCGCCGACGATTTCTATTCCGTTGTATTCAGCGTAAGCTCGGCAATCGCGTATCTGTCCCTCGATGCTCTCTTCACGCTGATTATCGCTCGAATACCGAGCATAAATAACTGCTTTCATACAAAATGCCAGATAGAAACCCATTTATTATTTTAATCTAATCAAATGCGATGCGAAACTATCTACTTTTAACGAATCTCTTTCTAATGCCAGTAAGTCTTCTATATCTTCATGTCGCAGAATTAATCCCTTTTTTCTTAGAGCAAACATCAATGCTGCTGGCGTCATTCCGCCTTCTGAAAAAAGCAATTCGATAGCTTCCTGTAATAGAGTTTCGTCCATTTTATAAGGTTTATCATTCGGTTCCTTCGTACGCCATCCCCGTTTAGAGACTTGTCTCATTAGATATTGATATTGAGATGTTGTAATAATTTCAAGTTGGTGTGCTCTGTATATCATTGCTTGAATTGATACATTCCATTTATCTTTTAAGTGCACATAAAAATCCAACTTTGTGGGATAATGGCTAATATCATTGCCAAATGATTCTCTAGGCAGTAGAAAGGCTCCCGCAAATTTATTTGCTTGTGCTTCTCTATTTTTAAACTCCTGTTTAGAAAGTTCTTCTATATTTTCACTCCAAGGATGAAGTAGTATGTGCCCTAATTCATGCGCCAAATCAAATCTCGCTCGAACATAATTTTTGCTTGAATTAAGCACGATAATATATACTGAATTATTGTTTATTATTGTTCTTTGACTAAAAGCATCAATATCATTATCTCTTGTGTCAAGAGATGTTACGATTATTCCGTTTGATTCAATTAGCTTTTGTAAATTTGCAATAGGCTCATTGCCTAAGTGCCAATATCTACGGCATTGATCAGCGATATCATCAATTTCTTTTGCTTCCTGAAACTCATCATCTTCATTTTTGTTATAACTTTTTTTATCTTTGAATGTTATATTTGGAAAATTTCTATCAGGAAAATCAATATACTCAATTAGAGTCTCATATAATTTAGCAATAAACTCTATACGAATACTTTGCGCAGTGCGCGATATTTTTGATGTGCTTAATAAGGATCTAAAATATGTTGATTCTGTCCTTACATGAAAGCTATCCACACACATAAAATAATCGATAGGGAAATTTAATGCGTTAGCAATTTGAAACAATTTATTAATCTCAGGTTTTATAGTACTATTTTCATATAAAGATAATGCCTGCTTTGTTATTCCTGTTTTTTCGGACAAATCCGATAGAGATAAGCCCCTAAATAATCTAGCGGTTTTTAAGTGTTCTCCATTGATTTTTTGACTACTCGTCATATTATCTCCTAAGAGTTAAGCTCTGTTCTCTTTTTCGGCTTCTTTTAAAGCAACTAATGAGGAGTCCTCTTGTGTAAATTTCTTTTTTAATTTAACTCTATGTTGACTATCGTGCTGTTCTAAATCCTCGCTATCACGTTGTGTGAGTAATGCGTATTCAGGAGTAATATAATCGGCTAAATCAACCTTAGTGATAATATCCAAATCTCTATCAAGCATAAGGATTTCGCAATCAAGTAGAAAGCCTGACTTAACCTCGTAAGTTATAACACAATATCTATATCCTGAATTCGGCTGTAGTTGTCCCCCTAAAAGTTTATTATATCCATGCTCCATCACATCAGGATTAAATGGATATTCATTAAACATAGATAGCTGCTTTTGTGATGCTTTTAAATCACTATTTAGGGCGTACGCAAATAATAACGTATAGTGAGGGACATTTTTAGTGATTGCCTCACGCATCAATTGTGTCATTCTACTTTTGCTTATAACATTATAGGCTATTCTATTTGAACGGTCAATGATTATTCTGCTTTCATAGCCATACCTACTAAAAGCAACTACCTCTATATCATCACAAGCTATTTCATTTTGCATGCGCGTATTAATATAATCGCCCTTTAAATGTCGATCACCATTGTGTGTAACTAAATGAGAAGATTCCTGAAATAGCGGCAAATCTTCTTCAAGCGCACCGCGCAAACAAGCTATGATCTTAAATCTAAGATCAGTTGGAACTCTATCGTCTAATGTTTCTATTTTATTCTCAATCATTGTCGCTCCTTACAAATTGAATATTTGATAGTAGTTTAACATAAAATCGTAAATTCGTCAAGTATGTTGCGCATAAATTTTTAATTTTTTATATTAAATTTACAATTTCAGTTTGATACCACTTGTTGGGAGCTATTGTGGATAGGAAAGCATCCTCAAATATTTTATAAATCTGGGTATAATTGAGCCTCTTCTCAATAATTGTCTTAATTTCGCTTGTCTGCAAAGGTATTATCTTCATGCCGTCAATCGACTGCGTGCCGTCGGATGAGTAGTACGGCGCTGACTTCCTCATGCGGAAGTCGGATATTACATTGATGTGCAGATATGTTGTCGCAAATAGACAATACGCCTGCTCATCGGTGTGGGATAATAGATAATCGCCCAAGTGCCTTGATACAGGTTCCATCTCCATGCGCCGCTGGTTTGTGTTGCTCGCGAGAGTTGCTTCAAGCAATAGAGTATGGGCAGGATAATCGGCCGTAGCTTCATACTTGTAAGTAATATCTTCATAACCGCCCGCCGCGTGAGTTACTGGTAGCAGGTCGGCGTCGAGAGATAAGTTCATATAGTCGAGAACTTTGCCTTTTCTTCCTGAAATTTTATACCAAGTGATGGCAAGCACATACTCAAATATGGTAGGGACATCTGCGTTGTTGGTTACCATAGCCTGAATTTCACCATCTCGCCGCTCTTCAAATGCAGACATAAGAGCAATAATATTCTCATCGGTAAACCTACTATCAATCATCGCATTTAAGCGTTCATAGCGTTCACTATCAACAAAGGCACGAACATCATACAGATTGCGAACTTGTACACCATAGAGTTCTTCGACCTTCGCAAAAATTTGATTTTCTGTTATTTCCTCGCTGACAATGGAACTCAATGCAATGTTATTCGGTAAATTACTATCAGGCACGAAAGCAAGTTCAGAGAGTTTTTCGCTCGCAATTTTGAAGAAACAGTTAGGAATAATGTCAAATGTTACCTCATCATCACGAAACAATACTGTGTCCGTTGTCTTGAAGTATCGCCTGTTGAGGTCAAAGTAGTCCGACAGCGTACTTTTTGCTTTAAACAAGTGCAGAAGTTTGAAAAATTGCGTCCTGAACTCTGCATCGGTAGCACAATTAAATATTTCTGCGGCCTCGTTAATTGTAGCAAAGCCTTCTTTTTCAACCTTTTTAGTGTTTGTCGTACTAAATAAATACTGCTTCCAAAGGATTGAACTTTTACCGCTGACAGCCTTAACCGCATTGAAAAGTTCTACCGCGGCCTCATCTGAATGTGTGACAATAACCGCCTCCAACGCCTTATATAGCTTAAAATACGGCTTATCATAATTACGGCTTTTGCGGTTCATGCCAATTTCTGTAATTAACTGCTCTGTAATGGCGTTATTGAGCAGAGTATCAAGTGCCTTCTGATAATTCGGCATATCCATAAGCACTTTGATTATAGTTTCGTCAATAGTGCCGTTGCCGCTACGGATATTTTCTATGCTTGTAAAGATTTCTTCCGTTTTGCTTTTGTTGATGGCTAAGGGAAGCAGGTATGTAAACTCGTCATAGGACAGCTTGCCTAAACTGTTGAGCGCCATAATCAGCACTATATACGGGCGGACATATTCGTTATCTATCGGCGAATAGAGTTTTAGTAACTGCTTTAAATATATAAAACTGTCTGCGGGAATCCGCAACAGATTGTTTGTGTTGAAATCAGCGTTTGCGGCTATTTGCAGTAAAGCGTTGCCAGCTTCCGTAAGCCTGCGTTCATCATCAAGGAGCCCCAAATCAACAAGCCCGGATGTCTTTTCCCTTGCATCCTTTGCCCTGCGTTGAGCTTCGCCTTCAATAAAGTCGCTTTCTTTGAGAAAATTATAATACTCAATCTGCAACGGCTCGTTTTCAGACCACTGCTGATCGGCGAAAGCAGGCTTTGTCCAAAACTCGCGTATAAGTTCAAGCTGCCTTTCAATCTTCCTATTAAATTCAACCATACGGAAGCTCGTTGTTCCAAGCGACCAGCAATAACTTTTGTATGCAGGCATTGTTTTCTCCATTTATGAAAATTTCTTTTTAAGTGCTTTATTCGTTTTTATTGGCTTCCCGGATTCAAGAAGCCAACAATCCCAGCCATTTCTTGACCCGTGAAGCAGGAGGCTTGCCGTTGCACTAAGGGCAGTAGAATTTGCAGAGTGTGGATAAACAATATAGTTTTTCAAAAAACATAATCCAGTCTCTGTTTCACCAATAACTCCGTCCGAAAGTAATTCCTGCCGCATATCCTCTATATCTGGATAGGCAGAAGCGTTCTCGAATTTTGTATTTAGTATTGACCCTTCATCTATTTCAACACTACCGTCATCTTCATAGAATTTTCCGGTTGCCAAAATATCGCTTGCATCAATATAAATTGGATACTTTACAACAGCATCACCAGCTAATTCAAAATAAGGGTAAAGTTCTTTAATTTTTTGTATTAGTGCTACCGTTCTTTCATCGATATCGTTTATTGTCCATTTATCTTTTTTCAATATAGCCTCATTTATTTTTAAGTGAGAGGTGGATGCTAAAACCTCGTTTTTATATTGCCATACTTTGTTGCTCATTTTGCTATTATCGGGTTTTGTTGCCAATGTTAAATTACCAAGTCTATGCAAATTACGTTGGTATGTTTCTTCATCCACCCCCAATGCCTCATACCATTCCTGTGTGGGTGTTTGAGGCATAAGATGTTCAATACTTAAAGCAGATAAGTCAACAGGCGCAGGGTTATTAGATAATTCCAATTTATCAAAAAACATTCTAACGGTAATGCGCAAATTGTACATATTGGCATTAATTACGCTATTATAAAGCTTTACATCATCAGGCATTTCCATTGAATTGCCTTTATTTTTATTTACTAGATTGCGTTTAAAGCTATCAATTAATTTAGAATAATCCTTATTACATTCATTTACAATATCATTAAGCAGCGATGGGAATAATCTTGTAATATCACTTGTATCTAAGCCACACAGAGCGCGGCGAATCAGATAAGTATTTGTCATACTCATTATTGTATTGAACTGTTCTAATGTTACCAATCCTTTTTGTGTTAATGAGTATAGTTCCATAAACAGAGGAGCTGGCATTTCCGAAAGAATATATCTGAATTCACGAACGGAATCGCGTATTTTCTTGTCTATGGATTTAATATCCTGCTTATAAATGGTATAATAATATTCGGCGTATTTTACTATGTCTTTAAAAATTCCTTCTATGCCTAAAATATCTTTGTTTTTATTAAACCAATCGACAAAAATATTATAAACGGCTGTTTTGTTGGGAAGAGTCCTGTTTTTTGCTGCCAGATACAGACGAAAGAAAGCTTCCAACTTTTTTGAATCGCTTGTGAGCAACTCCTCAAGCCTCTTCCAATATTTAGCATAGTACTCTTCCTGTTTATCGCTTAATATAGGCATAAGCATAAAGTTTCTGATGAGGTCGGAAGCCGTTAGTTTTGCGCCTGTAGCATTAATGCTTTCAAATATTTTTTGGGGATAATCATCCTGTGAAATTGGCACGCACACGATATAGAGCTTATTCATAGCCATAAGGATATCGTTTAATGAAAACTGTCCTAAAAGCTTCTCTATATTTTCCTTAAGCCAAATATAGTTTTTATATACGTTAGATTTCGTTTCGGTAATGCCTGCTATGTCGCCAGTAACGATTTTTTGATAAACCTCATCATCTGCAACAAGCGGTTTCAACTTGTATTTTAATTTATCGACGGCATAAGGGTTTGTAAGGTATTGATTGTTTAAAGCATTTGCTTCTTGAGTCATTCCCTTACTAACCATAATTTCTTTTACAGCATATAAAAGTAAAAATGTCGTTGTTAGTCTCTGCTGCCCATCAATAACCGAAAATTCACGTGAACTAAAACTTATAGGCGTATCAAGATAAATCATAATGCCCATAAAGTGCTTGGTATATTGTCCAGAAAGTACAGCCTTCAAATCTTCAAAATATTGTTTGACTTCTTTGCCTGTTGTCCAAGTATAATTTCTTTGATATACAGGTATTACAAATTGTGACCCTTGACTTTGAAGAATAAGCTCCATTAATCCTGTCTTTTTGGGTGCTTGCGATTCACCTATGCTCATCATCTTTCTCCTTTCAGTAGTTTACAATTAGAACTTCGTCTGTCTTTGAGGTTCTGTCTTTTGTGTGATAGTTCGAGTTGGAATAGCTGTAATCAAGGTAAATAACCCTATATTTACTCATATTCTTGTTTACCCAATCAATCAAAATGCTGTTTTCTTTTCCCTTTGATTTAAGCACGTTTGAAAGTGCAAAACGTATCCCTCGCTCGTTAAGATTATCAAGATAGGCGAGAAGCTCTTTTTCAAGTTCCTCATTCCAACCGTCCTGCTCATTATAAGTGGCGCAGGTAATGAGATATGGAGGATCGGCGTATACAAATGTTTTGTCATTCCAATCTTCGTCCTGCAATTCGCGGAAATCGCAACTTTCAAATTTATAATCGCCGCTCTTCAACCTGTCTATAAATGCAGATAGCTTATCGCGCATTTTCTTATTGAAATCGCGCTTGCCGGGCGGCAGATTAAATTCGCCTTTCTTGTTGAAACGTATCTGATTGTTGAACGAATAGACTATGAGAACATACAGGGTAATATAATATCCATAGTCTTTGCTCTGCATTTTATTGAAGTCGGCACGCAGGCGGCTGTATCCTTCTGAATTGTATTTTGATAGCCCGTTTGCGCTGGTGCAGCCATAATATTCATAGCCGTACTTTTCAGAATCGGACAAACTATACTTTTTAATGATAGAATCAATTAGTCGAAATGTTTCGTCCTTATCCATATTTTTGAATGTGCCGAACATATAGCGGATTATATCGTTGCTATCGTTAAAAAGTACTTTGTTGCACGGCACATTGATACCTACGTTACCGCCGCCACAGAATAAATCGACAAAGAAATCTATATCTTTGGGGAAGTGGGGCAATATCTGCGGAAGCAATTTATATTTGCCGCCCGTATAATTTAAGGGCGATTGTATCAGTTCTTTTTGCTGATAATCGTAACACTCACAGAGGAAAAGCCTCTCTTCGTTGTCTTTTATATCAGATTTACCTGCGCTGAAAGCCTTGTGCTTTTCAGAGAACACCTTAACCTTACCTTTGCGCGAGAGTATTCTCATTATATCGTCATCGCTTATCTTTGCATTGGAGCGACCATTGCCCTTGTCTGCCATGTTGTTGTAAGATAGGAGTATATACTTTGCCTTTATCTTACTTACCAAATCTTCAAAGGCTTTTGCCGCGCTCGAAGTGCAGTACTCGCTTTTCAGCTTGCTTCTGTCCATTTTAAGCGCGACGCCTGAAACGGCAGGCTTTTCCCATTTAGCAACATTTTCTAAAAGGTGATAGGCGTCGCAATATTGGCGCGAATTGTATGGAGGATCTATATAGACTAAATCAGCCTCAATGCGTTTGACTAATTGATTTGCATCCTCATTATAGCATTGATTGTTTTCGTTATTGTCGTTGCTTGCAAGAGGGACGCAGAGTTCAAGACTCTTGTCAAATGTTGCGCCCTTAATGTAGGCATCGTAATGTCCGCAAGTGTTAGCAATTTTGTCCATTGCATACAAAAGGGAGGTGATCAGTATGGCGCGCTCTCTTTCGTTAATTTCATTAGCCTTATAACGATTTTCTATATCCTCACGAATGAAGCCTATTTTTCTGCAATCGTCAGCGGAAAAGAATGTGTTGGAGAAGTTTTCCGACATATAGTTATCTTCCATGGGTTTGACATAGTTATAATAGCAAATAAGGGCTTCAACCTTGGCGGTACTATAATGCTGTGAGCCGAACCAAGCGACATGACAGATGTAGTTGAAGTACAGAATGTCATTTGTAATCAGTTTTTTATCCGTAAAGGCAGAAGCCACAGAACCTGTACCGGCAAAAATATCAGCCACTGTATTGATTCCCTGGCATTGCGAAGCAACCGTGCTCTTTATAAAATCAAGCAGCTTATACTTGTTGCCGAGATAGCGTCTGTTATTTATCTTCGTAGTCTTGATATTCTGCTGGATAATGCCATATAGCGCAGACTGACTTATTTTAAGCTGTTCAAATGCTTTATTTGAAGATAGTGTCGTTGACATTCATTTCACCTATGCAACTAAATTTGTCCTATATAATTAGATTATACTATATATCAGAGCTATAATCAATAGTTTTCGCCATTTTTAGTAACTTTTTTGGATGCACTTGCTGATTGGCATCAGTTAAACTCTTTAAAAATATTATAACATATAATACATGACAGGTATAGGCATATTTAAAAAATTTCTCAAAAAATTTTATTCAAATATTACAAACAAATGTTTGTATTTCTGTTGACTTAAAGTGATAGATGTGATATAATGCAAGAGTACAGGCGTGAAAGTTGCCTGTACTCTTTTGCCATACGTTAATTTTATGTATGGCGTACTCCCCTTGCGGGAGGAAGGGCGCATAACGACATTGCGCCGCGGAGTTGTATGCTCCGAAGTTACCGCGCGGAAAGAAGCGCGGCGGAAACTAACCCGAGCCGTCTGAAAGACGAGCCAAGACGGGGCTTTATAAGCATATGCTTTTTTAGGAGTAAAGCCTCGTTTCAGGTCAGTTTTTCGTCGGGCGATGAAAGGGCTTATTTTGTGTTACTGTTTTTTAA